>Ga0187893_10000040_pt1 | contig 262298 bp, 208 predicted proteins | sample MA1701074metaG_FD_139574 | JGI IMG/M metagenome (GOLD analysis project Ga0187893, IMG submission 139574) | White microbial mat communities from a basaltic lava cave in the Kipuka Kanohina Cave System on the Island of Hawaii, USA - MA170107-4 metaG ...
CAGTACGCCGCGCTGCGGCAGCGCGGGCACAGCCACGGTCGAGCGCTGCGCAGTGTCGCTGATCGGTTCCTCCGAATTCTGCTGGCCATGTTACGCGACGGCACCCTCTACGACCCGTCCCGTTTCACGCCGTCACCGCCGCCAGCCGGAGCGTCCGGATGATGCGACCATCTCGTCGCAAACGACCATTGACTACGGGTGGGGAGTCCCCCCCCTTCCCGGCCTGGCAGTTTTCGTGTCCGGCCGCCTGGGGCTGTTCTCGGTTGTTCCCTTGCCCCGGGTCCACCGCAATCGACTGGCGGTCGATCGGTTTCCCCTGCTGCACGAGTTGGTCGACGCACAGGAAACGTTGGGCCATTACCTCGCCGTGATGACCGATCGCGCCCACGCCCGGTTCTTCGACGTGAGCGCGGGCGGGGTGGAGGAGTTGCCCAGTTTGACTCCGCAGGCCCTCCGCGGGGGCAAATATCGTCCCGATCGGCGCGACGCTCCCGGCTGGGGCGAGTACGCCTACCACCAACGTTTGCGAACCGAAGCCCAGCGGCGGTACGCGGCCATCGCGGAAATGGTAGTTCGCCTGACCCGAGCGCGCCCCCTCGCAGGGATTGCGATCTTGGGACCGGCGGAGCACACTCAAGGACTCTCAGGGTTCTTGCCTCGCGAGACCCAGCGGCTCGTGCTCGGCTCCGCTCGCCTCAACCCCACCGCGGCCACGCTCGACGAGATCGCTCAGGCCACTTGGCTCCTCCAGGGGGAGCGCGAGCGCCGAGACGAGGCGGCCCTGATCAGGGAGGTCGAGGAAAGCGTCCCGACCGGTTGGGCGGCGAATGGGGCCCGTGAAACGCTCCGGGCCTTGAGCCGAAGCCAGGTCCGAACGCTGGTGGTGCCGGACGGGCAAGCCGGAGACGGATTCCGGTGTGCCACTACCGGACGCTTGGTCCTCGCCCGAGGAGACTGTCGAGGCGAGGGCGCCCCTGAGCCGATCACCAATCTCGTGGACGCGGCCATCGACGAGGCCCTCCGCCAGCGAGCCGACGTCGTCGTCATCGATGACCCCGACCTCGCCAAGCAGGTGGATGGACTGGCCGCAGTATTCAGATTTAGGAGCCCCTCATGACCCTCCCAACCCAGCCGCTCGGCTTTGCCGTTACGGTCGCGGCGCCGTTCGAGAACGCCCTCTCGGCCGTGACCGACGCCCTCAAACAAGAGGGGTTCGGAATCCTCAATACGATTGATATTCGAGCAACGTTCAAGGAGAAGCTGGGAGTCGACTTCCGGAAGTACGCCATCTTGGGCGTCTGCAATCCGGGGCTGGCACACCAAGCCCTGACGGCGGACTCGGAGGCCGGGCTGCTACTGCCCTGCACGATCACGGTCGAAGAAATCGACGGCGGAGGAAGTCTCGTGCGAATCGCCAATCCGGAGGCGATGCTCCGCGCTGGTCAGTTCGACGCCGCCGCCGTGATGCGAACGGTGGCCACGGAAGCGAGCGCTCGACTCCGGCGAGTGGCCGAAGCAGTCGGCGAGGCCGCCCGAGATCCGACCGGCACTGGTCGGACGGGCCGCTAACCCTCCCTCGGCGGCGGCCGGAGCACCAAGACGGGTCGATCCGCCCCGCGAATGACCTTGTCGGCCACGCTACCCATCAACATCCGGCGAAACCCGGTCGCCCCATGGGTCGTCAGGGCGACGAAATCCTTGGCGCCCTCCTCGGCCAGCCGAAGCAGCGTGGCAGCGATCCCCATCGAGAACACCACCTTGGTGGCGACCCTCAGACCGCTGGCCCGAAGACCATCGGCCAGTTCATCCAGCCGAGCCTGAGCCCGACTCTGGAGCAATTCGATCAGATCGGGCGACGCCGGCGCCGGGTAGGAGGGCATCCCGCCGTAAACGCCGAGGATCGGCTCGACCACGTGGATCAGGGTGAGGTGCGTATCCAGCAAAGTCGCGAATTGCTTGAGCGGCTCGAGAATGGCTTCCGACTCGACCGAGTGGTCGAGCGCCACGATCGCGCTCTTGAAGGCGTACGCCTCCTGTTCCGCGGGAGCGTCATCGCCGTCCTTCGGCCGGAGCAACAAGATCGGCACCGACACGTGCCGAACCACGTGATCGGCAACGCTGCCCAGCCAGAACCGACTCAACGGACCGCGGCCATGCGTCGACATGACGACGAGATCGGGTACGTGCTGCTCGATCCAGTGAGCCAGGGCTGGCCCAGCGAGGCCGTCGACCAGGTCGTAGCTCACTGGACCGGGACCGACCACCCCAAGCTGGAGCGCGGTGGCCGCGAGATACTCGTGCCGCTGGGCCCGGACCTCGAGATCGTCGGGGCCCGTGCTGATCGGGATGTCGGCGACCGGCACGAGCGTCATCTGCGGCTCGTTGATCGTTACCAGCTTGAGTTCCGCGCCGGCGGTCCCGGCGAGACGAGCGGCAACGCCGAGCGCAGCCTCCGCGAACAGCGAACCATCGAGCGGGACCATTATTGTGCGAAACATTGCCCCCCCCTTCCCGTTGACTACGACGGCGATTCCGGATTCGAAGATGACGGTTCCTTCGTGAAGGACGAATGAACAAAACCCGAATCTTGGGTTTCGGTCAGCATCGACCGGTCCCCAGCAACTGGACGCGCAACCAACGGCCTAGGCTGTCAATCCAAACATAGGACGGTTTGCCCGTTACGGGACCCGCGATGGGGCGGCCCGGAACCCGGGATTGCCGAACACAAGGCCGACGGCCGTTCCATGATGAAACAATCCTCGGACGGCCGACGTCCAGTAGACACCCCTGACGCGCTTGTCGAGAAAGCCCATGACCTGGCAAGCCTTGTGGACTCGAACCCGTTCCGGACTCGCCGCCCTCCGAGCCCGCGTTACTCTGAGGCTTATCCGCCGGCTGGCGGCAGTCACCGCCGGGGTTGGATTCCTGACCATCGCTGCTGAAGCCGGGTTGCGAGCCAAGCTCGAGCCGTCTCTGGCCCGGGTGCCGACAGCCCTGTACACGAGGCCGGTCCCCTGGGGTGAGGATGGGGATCGCGGGGCCCCGATTGCGATCGGCGCTGTCGACGACCGCCTGAAGGAGCGACGAATCCCGGTCGCCCGGCGCGCGGTGCCGGATCACCTGGTCGACGCGGTCCTCGCAGTCGAGGACCAACGTTTCTTCTCGCACCACGGGCTCGACTTTCGGCGGATCGGGGGCGCGCTTCTCGCCAATATTCGGCACGGTCGGATTACCCAGGGCGGCAGCACCGTCACCCAGCAACTCGCCAAGAACCTCTTTCTGTCGGCCCGGCGAACCCCGCTAAGAAAAATGCGGGAGGCGGCAATGGCGGTGGTGCTCGAGCTTCGGTACGACAAAGCCGCGATCCTGGAAGCGTACCTGAACGAGATCTACCTGGGTCAAGACGGCGGTCGAGCGATTCACGGCGTCGGGGCGGCGGCGCGCTATTACTTCGGGAAGAACGTGGGAAAGATTTCCGTGGCCGAGTCGGCGTTGTTGGCCGGAATGATCCCGGCACCAAACAAGTACAACCCGATTCGCAACGAGCGGGCTGCCCGGCGGCGCCGCAACTTGGTGTTGACGCTGATGGTGGAGCAGGCGCGACTCGGGACGGCGATGGCCGAGCGAGCCGCTCGCACGCGGGTCGGGACTCGCTCGTTCGCACTCCCGGCGCTGGAAGCTCGTTATTTCCGGGACCTGATCCTCGCCACCCGCCTCCGGGGCCTGCCTGCCCGGGGGGGCGCGGTGTTCACCACACTCGACCCGGTCCTTCAGCAATCGGCAGAGCGCGCGATCGGCGAACGACTCGGCCGCCTAGGCGCTCGGGACGCCCAGGCGGCGCTGGTGGCCATCGACCCTCGAACGGGCGACGTCTTGGCGCTGGTCGGCGGGCGTGACTACCGGGCCTCGCAGTTCAATCGAGCAACCGAGGCGCGGCGTCAGCCAGGGAGCGCCTTCAAGCCGGTGGTGGCCCTGGCCGCCCTGCACCGAGAGGGTAACCGAGCCCCGGCGTTCACCTTGGCCTCGCGGGTCGAGGACGAACCGCTGAGCGTGATGACGCCCAGCGGCCGCTGGGAGCCGAGCAACTATGATCGGTCGTTTCGTGGCGAGGTCACGGTGCGGGAGGCGATCGAGCAGTCGTTGAACGTGCCGTTCGTGCGAATCGGCCTGGAGATCGGTCCTCCCCGGATCGTGGCGATCGCGAGACGCCTCGGCTTCCTGAGCCCCCTCCGTCCAGTGCCGAGTCTCTCGCTCGGAAGCTCTGAGGTGACCTTGCTCGAGTTGGTCCGTGCCTACGGCGTTTTCGCGAACGGCGGCCAGTTGGCGACGACGCGGACTCTCCTGGGCCAGACGAAGTTGGGCGCCAGCCCGGCCCACAGCCCCCCGCCTCAGGTGAGCCAGGTAATCGATCCGGCCGAGGCCTACTTGGTCACCTCGGCCCTCGAAGGCGTGATCAGTCGAGGCACCGGTCAGGCTCTCTCGGTGAACGGACGGTTCGGCAGCATCGCGGGGAAGACCGGGACCTCGAATGGCTGGCGGGACGCCTGGTTCGTGGCCTACTCTCCGTCGCTCGTGGTCGGGGTTTGGGTGGGTTTCGACGACGGCCGCAGCCTCGGGTTGACCGGTGCCGGTGCCGCGTTGCCGATCGTGGCCCGGTTTCTCGACCGGGCCAACCCCAACCAGCCGCGGACCCGGTTCGAAGTGCCCGATGGAATCGAGGTCGCATCGATGCCCGACCGGGAATCGGATTGGTTCGACGGGTGCGGGCGGGAGGAGGTGTTTCTGGCGGGTACGGCCCCGGCTCGAGGGTGTGACCGGTTCGAGTCGCCCGAGTGGAGCGATGACGATGCGGGGCGGTGGCGGGAACGCCATCGCTGGGATCGGGACCTCGAGGCCGGCGGCCGAAGAATGGCCCGGCTACTGGAGCGCCTCATGGAGCGGGCGGGGTCTCGTTAGGCGTGTCAGCGTGATACAATGGCGAAGCCCAGCAACCCGGCGAGGGCCAAGGCCACCATCCGAGGCACGACCCAGCGGCGGAACCCGGGTCCGCCAAGGCCAACGCACAAGGCGGTCTTGAGCACCGTGTTCGCGACGATCCCGGCCACCAGGCCCTGTCCGGCCGACACCGTGCTCGCCGGGTCGGTCGCGATCCGGGCCATGCTGAGTGTCAGCGCGTCGACGTCGGTCAACCCAGCCAACATCGCCGCGGCCACGACGCCCTGATCGCCGAAGCGGTCCCTGGCGAACTCGATGGCTACCAGCACGGCCTGAAAGGCAACCGCCATCCGGATCGCCTGGCCGAGCTCGAGCGGATTGCGGGGATCCTCATCCTCTTCGTGATCCTCGGCCCCCGGCGGCCGTCCAACCACCGAGGCCAGGATTCCCACCAGCAGCATCGGCGCCAGGGCGAGCGCGGCTCGGGGGAAAAACCCCGGGTTGAGCGCCGCAGTGATCGCCGCGACTCGCGGAACCAACACCGTGCAGGCCGCCACCACCCCTAACGCCAGCCCAGCGGCCCGTTCCGGCCGGCGGCGACTCAGCCGGGCGAAGGAGAGGGCCACCGCCGTCGAGGAAATCAGGCCGCCGAGTGCGCCAGTGACGAAGTACCCGTGAGCATCGCCCAGGCTCTTGCGGGCCAAATATCCAGCAAAATTGAGGGCCGAGAACAACAGCACCACGGTCCATATCAGTCGCGGGCGAATCGCGTCGAACGGACCGAACGGACCGGCCGGAAGCAACGGCAACACCACCAACGCCATGACGGCAAACTGGAGGGCGGCCCGCATCTCGGTGGCCTCGATTCGCGCGATGAACCGCCGAATCGTGTCCTTCTCGCCGAGCGCCAGGACGGTCACGGCGGCAAGGCCGCTGGCGAGTTGAAGCATGCCCCGGCCGGCGAGGACGCCGATCGCCAGCACCAGAATCGCGGCGGCCTCGGTCGTTCCGTCGACATCCTCGGCGCCGCGGCGGGCCGCCATGAGATACGCGCCCACGACCAAGGAGCCGGTGACCCCGAGGAGCGCCACTGCCAACCCTACCGAGACCCCGTCGGAGAGCCACCCCACGACCCCGCCGATGGCACCGAGCAGAAAGAACGTCCGCACGCCGGCAAACCGGGCGCCCGGTCCCGTGGCATGGCCCGACCACTCTCGTTCGAGCCCGACTGCCAGGCCGGCAAGGGCCGCTACCGCGAGGTCGAGCGCAACGTCGAGCTGATTCATTGCACGGGTTTACCTTGGGGGGCTGTCGGCGCCCCGAGACGAATCCCGGGAATCGCCGACCACCGGTCACGGCCCCGGCCGAACCGCGGGGGACGATTTGGATCGCCAGCTCGGGACGGCCCGGCGCAGCGCGACCACTTCGCCGAGATTCTCGAGCGTCACGAGGCCGCGGATCCGACCCCGGTCAACGACCGCAATGACTCGAGAACCCGTGGCCTGAAGCTGCAATGCCACGGCATGAAGCGACGCCGACGCGTCGACCGACAAAGCCTCCGGCACCATCACGCTCCCGACCAAGGACGTGGGGCCGCCGGCCTTGAGGCTCCCGACCAGCCGGTCCCTGGTAAGCACCCCGACCAGTTCACCGCGGTCATCGACGACCGGGAAATCCACCTGGGACCCCTGGAGAAGGAGTCGGGCGGCCCGCTCGAGGGAATCGTCTGGCGACAGGGTGTGGAAATCCGTCATCATCGCGGCCGTCACGGGCAGGCCATCGAGGAGAGCCCGCGCTTCGACCGCACTGGCCTCGCTAGCCGCGCCCATCCAGACGAACATCGCCACCAGCACCAACAGGGGATTGGAGAACAAGCCGAGCAAGCCGAGGCCCATGGCGATCGCCTGGCCAATGGACGCGGCGGTCCGGGTGGCCCGAACGTAGTCGCCCCGCCACGCCAGGAACGCCCGGAGGATTCGGCCTCCATCCATCGGAAACGCGGGCAGCAGGTTGAATACCGCCAGGATCAGATTGATCTGCGCCAGCTGGGTGACTACCGGGAGGTTGCCGAAAGGGCCGGCCGGAGCCACCGGACCCGCCGTCACCTGCGCCACTGCCGCCAGCACTCCCGCGAGCGCGAAGCTGACCAGTGGCCCAGCGGCCGCGACCGCCAACTCGTGACTCGGCTGCTCCGGCATTCGCTCGAGCCGGGCGACCCCGCCGATCGGCAGCAACGTGATGTCTCGGGTGCCGATCCCAAACCGGCGAGCCGTCAGGGCGTGGCCCAGTTCGTGAACCACCACCGAGGCAAAGACGGCGAGCGTGAGCCCGACGCCCCAGAGCGCATCCTCGATCCGGTTGTCCTTGAAATAGCCCGACAGGGCAACCCAAGCCAGGAGCAGGAGGAACGTGGCATGGACTGCGACATCGATGCCGAACAACTTGCCGATTCGCCACGACCAGCGCATGGGACCACCGTTGTTTCAGTCGCCGGCCGATCGGTAGGCGCGATCTGGCTCCCACCGATGGGACCGTGTTACCGCGGCGGCGGATCGTATTCGATCGCCGTAATCTCGAGCTTCAACCACTGGTAGTCCCCACCCTTCAGCTTCCACATCACTTCACTCTGGTGCGGGACTCGGACACCGGCGAGCTCCTTCCATCCGATCATCGAGACGAACCAGTCTTCCAAACTAGCTCCCTCTCGGCTGACGTAGAAGCGGCGCGCCTCGAAGCTCGTCACATCACCAGCGGCGTTGAACCGAAAAACCCCCGACACCGAAAGGCCCTCGACCGTGATCGTGGCGCGGGCCGCCATCGCATCGATTTCCTCCCACTCGAGATACTCACTCCTCGCGGCTGCGGGAAACCAGCTGAGCTCGGCCAGGAATCGAACCAGGGCGCCCTGATCGATCTCCACTCCCCTGGCATCGGCGATCGGAAAGAGCGACAACAGCTTGATCAGCATGCTGCCCCGCCCATTCACGTATTTGTCTCGGCCCGCAATGTGTATCAACGGGGCCGCGTCGATTCTTGCGTTCCAAATGAAGCCTGGCTCGAACAAGCTGACCAGCTGGTCGGCCTCGAACGGCAACCATTTCCCGTTCGGCTCGGTCCGCATGACACCACGCTGTCGCACTCGCGCCAGGCGAGGCACCGGCTGACCCCCTCCGCCGCTGCGTTCGAACCACCGCCGAACAGCGGCAGGCAGGTTGGCCGATGGCGCCCTCTTCACCGGCCCCGCCCGATCGACCGCGGCGGCGATCAAGACCGCTCGCTCACGTTGGACGCGGCGATCGAAGTGGCAGCTACCCGCGGCAACGACCGCCACGACAAGAATGACGACGTTGGCAACGGTTCCGACCTTCGCGTCGCCCCAGGCGGTTGCCAACAAGACCTGGGAGATCGCCACCGCCGGAACCGCAACCATCCACCAGGCCTCTCGCCTGAGGAGCCAGAGCGCCGCCGCGGCGAGGAACAACACCGCGACGAGCAGCCACATCCAGCCGGCGGTGCGGGAGACGGGCTGGGTCAACTGCGGCATCGCGGCGGCACCGATGCCTTTTGCGAACCCGATGAGATGGAGGAGGCCGTGACCGGCCATCAGGACGGCGATGACTCCCCGGAGCATCAGGCGCTCGCCTAACCCCGAGGCATCATTTCTTCGCTCCGGCGGCACGGGTCGAGATCCCGAACAGGGAGTAGACGGGACAGTTGCCCGTGAGCGCCGTCGCCACCGGAATCAGCCCAATCAGAGTGAGGTACTTCCAGGGCGGATCGATGGCCCCGAATAGGCCCAAGATGATCACCCCGACGATCAAGCGAAGGGCCCGGTCGACGGTGCCGACGTTGCGAGTCATGGGCGCTCCTTCCGGCTGAGGTTGATCCGACCATCTCGCCGGAGGCTAACGACGCGCCGCTGAGGTCGGCGTGAGGTCGCGATGAAGGCACCTTCACCGCCGCCCTCCCGGCGCTACCCCCTGGTTACAGATAGCCGAGCCACCAGTCCGACCGGCGGGCCTTCAGATCGGCGAACCAGCGACACGGGAAGTACAGAAGTCCTACTGCGACCACGAAGACCAGATAGAGGAGCGGAAGACTCCACTGGTAGTCGGCCGGGGCCGGCGGCATCATCATCGGATGGTTCTCGAAGAGCCACCCCACTGACTCCGGCGTTCGCACGAAGGCCACGCCGAGAGCGAGCAGATGGATCAGCGGGATGTGGAGGACGTAGTAGAAGAACGGAACTCGGCCGAACGTCGCAACCCACGCCGCGATCTTTCCTCCGGCCCGATCGAGGAGCGCCACGGCGACGACGGTGGGCCCGAGCGTCATCAGCAAGAACGAAAGCGAGGCCGGGTATTTGGTCGTGCTCAAGAATGCCAGCCACGCTGGCATGTTGCCGGTACCCCACGGCCAGGGATCGCCGTACCAGTTGAAGCCTCGGAGAATCAGGAACAGCAGGATGGCCGCCATCCCGATCACGTAGCAGGCCTTGGTTCGCCGGGCGGGCTCGAGCCGAATGATCCACCCGAAGGCATAGCCGAGAGCCATCACGCCGATCCACGGAACGATGCTGTAGAGCACCGCCATCGTCGGTCCGCCGTCGCCGCCGAGCGGCAGTGGGCCGCCAAGATAGAGGATCTGCCACAGCCATGGAGTCGCGGACGCTTGGGCAGCCGCAGAAAGCTGGTCCGATGCAAGATCGGTGAGATTGTGAAGGCCGACGATACCGGCGCCGAGCGCCGCCACGCCGGCGAGCGGCATCCGAACCACGACCGCCATCAGGACCATGCACCAGCCGATCATCCAGATCACCCCCGCCAGCAGATAATCTCCATAATCGACGTTGAAGGTCCAGCCAAACCGGAGAACGGTCAGCTCGAGGAGAATCAGCCAGGCTCCTCGCGTCGCCAGAAACCGAGAGAGCTGCTTCGGGTCGGCGACCTTCTGGCCATACAGATAGGCGGCGGTACCGGCGAGAAACACGAACGCGGGCGCGCAGAAGTGAGTGACCCATCGAGTGAAGAACACGCCTGGCGTGGGCCCGCCCGGCGGCACTCCGGCGTAGACCCGGACGTGGTCGATCGCCATCAGCACCATCACGGCGCCGCGAACGATATCGAGCGACAGCACCCGAGACCGGGGCGATGGGGTCGAAGTGGCCGTCATGGGCATCCTCCGAAACCGGGTGGACTGCACCGTCCCCGTGAGGGGTTAGATATACCGCGCCACCGTCAGAACTCCAGTCGCGGGCACGGCCATGCCGCTACCGCCACCGGGTGGCCCTCGCCTCGAACCCGGAAAAAGCCCCGTGGAGTACGATCGCGAGCAAAGCCGAAGGTAGCGCCCCCTGCATGACTACCCGCCAGTCGTTGAGCGCCAAACCAGTGAGGATCAACGTTCCGTAACCCCCGGCTCCGACCAACGCGGCCAACGCGGCGGTCCCGACGTTGATCACGGCGGCCACCCGGACGCCCGCGATCACCGCGGGCGCGGCGAGCGGCAGCTCGACTCGGCGGCGGCGCTCCCAATCGCTCATCCCCAACACCGCGGTGACATCCCGAAGACCGTGATCGATTTGCTGGAGACCGGTGATCGCCCCCTGCACGACGGGCAGGAGGGCGTACAGCGCCAGCGCGTAGACGGCGGGCTCCCACCCGATCCCGAGGACCGGAATGAAGAAACAGAGGAGCGCGATTCCCGGGACCGTCTGCACCACGCCGACTACCGATAGCACCGACTTGGCCACTCTCGGGCGATGGCTCGCCCAGACGCCGAGCGGCAGACCGACCATCAGCGCGATCAAGAGCGAGAGGCCAACCAAAAACAAGTGCTCCAGCGTCAGGCGCCCCCAGGCCGGCCCGCCGGCCGGGACCGACTCGGTCGGGCGGCTCACCGTCGTTGCCGCGAGGCTCGCGCGAAACTCGGCCGCGATGGCGGCTGGATCGCGCCGATCGATCTCGAAAAGACCATTGAGTCGGGTCATCCCCGAGTCCGAGAACCGGCCGGCAAGTCCCTCGAGAGCCGCCCACGAACGGGGAAACTCTTTCGCAAAACCCGGGCGGGCCAACGCCACCCCGTCGTAGCGGACGAACACGCCGAGATCGTCCTCGAGCACCACCAAATCCTGTTGCCGGATGGTGGCGTCGGTCGTATACACGTCGACGAAGTCCACCTCGCCGTTGGCCAGGGCCACGTACGAGAGCGCGTGCTCCATCGCGCGGACCCGCCCCAAGCTCAACCGGTAGGTGGCGACCATCGCCCCCAACCCGGTGGGCGACTTCATGAACTCGGGTGTCACCGCACCACGCCACCGCCGGCCTCGCAGGTCCGACACTCGAACCAGGCCATGATCGGACGCGACCGATCGCCGAACCCCGATCCCGTAGGTGTTGTTGAACCCGAGCGGCGCTCCGACATCGTATCCCTTGGCGCCTACCCGCTCGCGAATCGCGGAGAACTCCGTCAGTCGGGGTTCTCGGAGGACCACCTCGGCGAGGGTTCCCGAGTATTGTGGCACCACGTCGACCTCCCGAGCATCGAGGGCCGCAAACACCACGCCGGTGCCGCCGAGGCCGAGCCGCCGCTCGACCTTGGCCTCACCAGCCCCCTCGATCACCTGCGCGAACAGCTCACCGAGGAGATTGCCCTCGACGTCGCGAAGGGAACCCACCCGGATTGTGGGCCGATCGGGGACCTCGCAGCCCACCAGGAACGCGGCCGATAGCGCCACGACCGAAAGCGACGCCTTCATCGCTCCGCTCCCCCGCCCTCGATCATCCCCAACAGATGTCGCCATCTCGGCACCGCCGCCTGAACGAATTCGCGGATCCATTCCGACGCGGGGTACCGCACGATCGAGTCGGCCGGGCCGTGCTGCGCCACTCGCCCGGCATCGAGCAGGGTCACCGTGTCCGCGAAATGAATCGCTTCGGGTATGTCGTGGGTGACCAGCACGACCGTCTTCCCGAGCGAGGCGAAGATCCACTTCATCTCCGCTTGCAATTCGGTCCGGCTCCGCGGATCGAGCGCCGAGAGAGGCTCGTCCAGCAACAGGAGCGGCGGATCCAGAAAGAGCGCCCGGATCAACGCGACCCGTTGGCGCTGCCCGCCGCTCAACTTCCGGGGGAATCGATCGCGAAGCTCGGGACTCGCGCCGACGAGTTGTTCGAGCTCACCCAATCGCTCGGCGATTCGACTGGCCCCCCAGCCCGCCAGGACCGCCGGAAGCGACGCATTATCGCGAACGGTGAGGTGCGGAAAAAGACCGCCGTCTTGAAGCACCAACCCGGTGGCGCGATTGGCATGCCGTTGTGACGACGACGACGCCGGCAGCACCAGGCGGCCCAACACTGAGACCTCGCCCTCTTGAGGTACCGCCAAGCCAGTCAGGCACCGCAGGAGCGTCGATTTGCCACAGCCGCTGGGACCGAGAACGACGTGGGTTTGCCGTTCCGCGAGCGAGAGCGTGAAATCGCGCAGGACCGGGGTCGGGCCGTAGACAAGACTGACATTGGAGAAGGCAACGGCCGACATTCGACTAGTATAGCAGGCGCGAGCCGCGGAAGCGTCCGACCCGTTGTCAAGCCGGGCGATGCTGGAGCCGACTCACCCACCGGGGCTCCAGGAAACTTTCGCCGGTGGTGGGCGGCACCGGGGACCCGGGACGGGTACCTTCTTGAGCGGTGGCCGGACCCTCCCATCGGAGCACACATGACTACCCCCCACGATCGAGATTGGCTCCCTGTCTTTCTCCGCCTGTCCCTGGCGGCCGGTTTCCTCTCGGCCGTGGCCGATCGGTTCGGTCTCTGGGGCCCGCCGGGAGCGACCAACGTCGCCTGGGGCGACTTCGCGACGTTTTCAAGCTACGCCGCCAAGCTGAACCCGTGGGCACCAGCGGGCCTCGTGCCGGTCATCGGGTGGACTGCCACCGGCATGGAGATCGGGCTTGCCGGGGCGTTGCTGATCGGCTTCCGGCTCCGCGTGGTGGCCCAGGTGGCCGGTGTTCTCCTCCTCCTGTTCGCCGCGGGAATGACCGTGGGGACTGGGATCAAGACGGCGCTCGACGCCTCGGTGCTCGCGGCCGCGGGTGCCGCGTTCGCCCTGTCGCGGCTAACAAGGGCAGCCTAACGACCTTCGCGAATCGCCACGAGGACGGCATCGAGCACCGGGTCCCGATTGCCAAAGTGGTCCGCGGACCGCGCCGGGATGCTGAGCTGCGGGGCGATCCACTGCCGCCGGTCGAGCGGTCCGGCGTCCTGCCACCAGCGAGTCGAGATGCTTCCCCTGAGTCCGCTATACGGAAGCAGCAACTCGGTGTCCTCGCCCGCGAAGTTCGGTTTCGACCCGCTCGGCTCCCCGACGAAAATCGCGCTGGTCCACTGTTCGACCTGGTTGATGAAATTCTGAGCCGCCGAGAAGGTCGTCCGGGAGGTGATGACCCAGGTGCGATGGCCGGGCTCCAAGTCGAAGTCGATCATCGCACGCACCAAGGGGCGGTTCAGCCCGTTGTTTCCTCCGTTGTTGCGCCGAACGTCGACAATCAGGTGGTTGGCGCCGGCGCGCGCGAGGGTTCGCCGGAGTGAATCCGCGAACCGCGCGATCGGGATCGTCGGCCCGTCAGCCACCTGATTGTATTGGACGTAGACTGCGGCGACATCCGCCAGCTCCTCCAACCAGATGTTGGCGTCAGGGTTTCGAAGGTATCGAGGCCGGTTCCCGGCGGGCCCCGGCGCCGGCAGCAACTTGAACGCCGGGGGGCGGAATTCCTGGGGAAGCAGGGCAACCGTTTCGAGGTTGCCGGTCGAGCTCTCGAAACTGTAGTAAACCGACCTCCCATCACTCAAACCGACGGCCTCGAGGAAGGAAGGCATCGTCAGGAAAAGCGGCCCGAGAACCAGTGGCCCCATCGGGTTGTCGCGACTGATGTAGGGGTCGAGTCGCCGCAGCACCTCGGCTACCGGAACGCCGCCCACCGCGACGATTCGGCGCCCGATCCGGTCGGCAAGCGGCCCGTCGGCCCCCACCACCGCCAGACCGTCGCTGAAAAACCAGAGATCGAGCGGGACCCGAGTGAAGGTGACCCTGGCGGAAGAGGTTGGATAGAGAATCGAGTGTCCGTCGCCGAGGAGGGCGAGCAGGCGCTGCACCTCGGTCGCCATCCGCGAGTCGGATAAGGACGGGACCCGCTGTTTCAGCTCCGCCGCCGCCGCGGTGAATGATGGCCCAAACGCAGGTCGATCGGGACCCACGTGCATCCGGCGGGCCTCGGCCACGAGATGGTCGATATCCGCGCGCCACCCTTCGGTGCGATCGGTGATCTCGCGGACGGGACGGCCGGCCAGGCGCCGGAACTCCGGGTCGTCGCGCCACCGGGTGAAGAACGTGTCGGTTGCGATCTGACTCCGTCGCTCGAGTCGAAACGCGAGGGAACGGTCGAGCCAAGCGATGGTCGAGTCGCGGTCACCCCGGCGAGCGTATTGCTGGGCGATCAGGTAGGCGATCAGGTTCTGCGGTGCGGCGCCCACCGCCAAGGCCCGCCGGTACCAGCCGATGGCCTCGTCGACCCGACCGGCTCGGCCGGTGGCCCGTCCGAGGCCCATGACGGGCGCGATCTGGGTGGAATCGCGCTCGAGCAACGCCCGGTAGCCGGCGGCCGCCTCGTCGAGCCTACCCGCTCGAAGGAGGGAATCGGCGGTGACCTGGGCCGGGGGCTGGGCCAGGAGAGCGCCGGCGGACACGAATGGCAGGACGGCGGCACACCGGGGAAGTCGCATCGACACCGCTCGCTGGCCTCTCAGCGTTTCGCCGGCAGCCCCGGCTTCGGCATGGTCCGGGCGATGAAATCACGAATGTCCTGATTGGACGTGGCGAGGTCGTCCTGCCGCAGATACATCATGTGCCCCGACCGATACCCCTTGAACGAGAGTCGGTCCTGGAACCGGCCCGCCGGATCCATGTTCCAGATGGTGTACTTCGCGTCGAAGTACGGAGTACCCCCGTCGAAGTAGCCCGACTGGACCATGACGTGGAGATAGGGGTTCGCCCCCATCGCCTGCTGCAGGTTGTCGCCGGTGCGGTCGCCGATCCGGTTCCACGGGCTGACCGGCCCAAAGAGCCAGTACTGGAGATCGGTCTTCCACCCAAGCCCCTCGCGGAGGTAGTGATTGATCGCGGGGGCAAAGGCGTGGTTCCAGGAGGTGAGGGCCGGGTCGAAATCGGGCGATTCGCCGGCGTCCTCTCGGTCGAGCCCGCGGTACCGGGAGTCGAGGCGGCCGACGGTGAGCCCGCGGTCGCGGAGCAGCTCTTTCCAAAAAAAGGAGGTCGGCACCGCCATGGCGTGTTGGCGGACGACCCCCTCCTTGAGCCCACTGTACCGCGCCACCTGCTTCACCAGAGCGTCGCGTCGACCGGACTCGAGCGACCCGGCGCGGACCATCGCGGGGATCAGCTCGGTGACCGTGAACTGCTCGACCTCGGGCAACAGCCGGTCGAGATCCATGGCCTGTAGATCGGGCGCGAGCGCCTGGTGATACCAGGCAGTGGCCGCGTAATAGGGGAGCGTCAACGCGTCGCCAACCGGGCCGTCACGGGCAATACCCAAGCCGGTCGGCGACACCAGCACGATGCCATTCAAGTACATCCAATGGGCGCTCTGCAGACGCTGGGCGAGGCCGGACACGCGGTTGGTGCCGTAGCTCTCGCCGATCAGGTACTTGGGACTGGTCCAGCGGCCCTGCCGCCCGACGAACGCGTCGAGCCACCGCGCCAGGTAGGCGATGTCCTCGTTGACACCGAAGAACTGCTCCCGTTTCTGCTCGCCGATGATCCGGGAGAAACCGGTGTTTACCGGATCGACATAGACGATGTCGGCCACATCGAGAATCGAATGGGGATTGTCTTGCACGCCGTAGGGCTGGACTGGGAAGCCTTCGCTGTCGATCCGAAGGAGTTTCGGGCCGGTATACGCCACGTGCATCCAAACCGACGCCGACCCCGGACCCCCGTTGAAGGAGATCGCCAATGGTCGAGTCGACTTGTCGGCGACGTCGGTGCGTTCGTAGTACGTGAAGAATACCGCCGCGATCGGGGCACCCTTCTCGTCCCACACCGGCTGGGTGCCAACCGTCACCCGATAGGGCACCCTCTGCCCCTTGATGGTCACGGCGGCCTCGCGCCGAGTGGTGGAGTCGGCCGGGAACTTGACCGTCGCGTCGGATTCGCGCGCCGCCGGTCGGGTAGCCGCCTGGCCCGCGGGCGCGGCGGCGGGCGGCGGCGTCTGAGCCGCGACGGGCATGACGACTAGAAGTGCGGCGAAGCTTGGCAGGGACATTGGCGGATCCGGCGAAATGGGCACGGGAGTCGGACCATCGGCGGGGATAGTACGGGCGGACCTTTCCCGAGGCAATCCGGACCTAGCCCGCCGCCGCGGTCACTGCCGCGGCGGCCCGCGGAACCACCTCGACACCGAGCGCCAGGTCATCCCACCCGATCGTGATCGGCGGGAGGAGCCGGATCACATCCTCGCCAGCGGGAATCGCCAACACCTTGTCGCGTTGCAGGGCCTTGAGGATCGCGTCCCGCCGCGCCGGTTGGACTTGGACGCCGATCATCAGGCCCCGGCCTCGAACCGCGACGATCGAGGAATCGGCGGCCGCTCGGAGATCGGCCACGAACCGGGCGCCGGTCTCCCGAACGTGCGCCAGGCGCTCGGCGGTGAGCAGCGACAACGCGGCGAGCACGCCGGCGGCGGCGACCGGGTTGCCCCCGAAGGTCGAGGTGTGGAGGCCTCGGGGCAGTCGGCTCGCGATCGCCGGCGACACCGCGGTGATCCCCACGGGCACCCCGCCGGCGAGACCCTTGCCCAGACAAATCACGTCCGGCTCGACGCCCTGACGCTCGCACTCCGTGAACCATCCCGTGCGGCCGCCCCCGGTTTGGATCTCGTCGACGATGAGGAGCACCCCACGTTCGGTACAGACCCGGCGGACCTCTCGGAGAAAGCCCTCGGGCGGGATCCGGACGCCGCTTTCGCCCTGCACCGGCTCGACGATGACCGCGGCCGTCTGGTCACCGACGGTCTCCGCCACCGCCTCGTGGTCGCCGAAAGCGACCGTGCGGTGGGCGATCAACAGCGGCGCCAACGTCTCGCGATAGCGGGGGGCCCAGGTGACCGCCAACGCGCCTAACGTCTTTCCGTGATAGCCATCGCGGAAAGCGACGAAGCGATGCCGGCCCGAGGCCGCCGCCGCGAACTTGAGAGCGGCCTCGACCGCTTCGGCTCCCGAGTTGACCCAAGCCAACGACGCGCCCGCAATCGGGACCCGCTCCGCCAGCGCCATCGATGCCCTGGCCCGCACATCGCTCCCGAAGCTGCCGTGGAGCGACGTCAGGCGATCGATCTGATCGCGCAGCGCGGCGACGATGATCGGATGCCCATGGCCGAACATCGCGGCCCCGTAGTTTGTCATCAGGTCGAGATATCGGGTGCCGTCCCTGGTGACCAAGTGGGCGCCCTCGCCTCGAACGAAGCTCAATCCCCGGTTGGGATACATTTCCAGCAACGGACTAGCCAATGGTGGTGCCTCGCCCTGCCAGAGCATCGGCGATCGGGGTCGCCACCCGGCCGTCCGCCAGCGTGACCACGACCGATCCGGCTTCGAGCATGGTTCTCAACGCCCGCAGCTTCCGCTTGAACCGACCGGTCGCGCCGCCCTCCAGAGCCGCCATCTCGGCTGCGGACACCCGGGATCGCACCCTGGTGGGGTCGGCCGGATCCTCGAGCAGGCCAGCGGCCTCGATCAGCTGAATCACCCGACGGGCACCCAGCATGCGCTGCAGCACGGCCACCACGTCGTCGTTCTCCGCATTGACCGCGAACCCCTCCTGATCGACCAACGGGACCGTGATGACCGGCAGGTATCCGTGGTCGAGGAGGTACTGAAGGAGCGGCTCGTTGGCCGAGGCCGGCTTCCCCGAACGGTCGCGGACCAGCATCGTCCGGCCGTTTTCGCGAACCCGGATCCCGGCGTTGCGGTTGGCCACCACCAGGCGGCCGTCGAGGCCCGTCAGGCCGATCGCGTTGAGGCCGTTCCGCTGGAACAACTCGACGATCCGTTTGTTGGCGAGCCCCGCATACGCCATCAGAAGCACGTCGATGGCGGCCTCGTCCGAATAGACGCTCTGATAGCCGGATACGCTGGTGAGGATCCGGGTGGCGTGGCCGAGTCGCCGGGCAAGGTCGTCCCGGGCGGCATTGGCGCCGTGGACCACCACGATGGGCCCGGGAATCCGGGCCAAGTCGGCGGCGATCCCCGCCAGGTTGATCGCCGCTCCCCCTCCGATCTTGACGATCAGCGCCTCGGGCCGGCTCATCCGACCTCCAGCGTTTCCCCGTTAGGCACCGGGATCCACCCGGGCTCGTCGGGGAACGGCTCGGAGGAGAGCACCGCTCGCGAACCGTCGCGCTTGAGATGCAACGTGAAGTACTCCGGATCTTCGCTATACCACGTACCGGCCCGCAGGACCGGTCCCGACGCCAGCACGAAGTTCATCGCTCGGACGTACCCGGACCGTTTTCGGAGGACCGATGCCGCGTGGCGCAGCGACTCGAGGCCCGTCTCGGATCCCATTTCCCGGAGAAATCGAAACAGCTTCTCGGCGCCGATCCTCCCCGAGGCCGAGATCCTCACGCCCCGAAGCTCCCCGTTGAAGACGAACGCTGCCCGCTCCTCGACGAACGGCATGTTGTTTTCTACCGCGATCCCCTCGTTGCGGAAGGCACTCCGCGCGTGGCCGAGGAGCGCAACGGTCGACCCAAAGCGGTCGAGATCGTCCTCCCAAATCGGTCGGAGCGACCGATGGCGCTCCCACACCCCGCCGTTCCACCAGGCGCAGCCCCAGCCGTCGCCCTGGTATTCCTTGCTCCGTCGGGCGATCGTCGCCAACGGCCGAAGCATCGCGCTGATCGCGAAGGGAGTGGCATCGCGCACTGCGATCAACCGGCACATCGCTAAATCGGGTGGAGCCCCGGAAACTCGAGGCCGGTCCGCTCCTCGAGGCCGTGCATCAGATTGAAGGCCTGGACGGCCTGTCCGGCCGCCCCCTTCATCAGATTGTCGATCGCGCTCACCACTACGAGTCGCCCGGTGGACCGCTCCGGATCGCGCTCGAAACCGATGTCGCAGAAGTTGGTGCCCGCGAGGAGCTTGGGCTCGGGATACCGATGGACACCGGCCCGGGCCTTGACCAGCCGGATGAACGGCTCGGCACCGTAGGCCTCGCGATAAATCTTCCAGATCGCCCGCTCGTCGAGGTCCTGGGTGAGAAAAACGTGGCTGGTCGCGAGCACCCCCCGAACCATCTCGACCGCTGTGGCCGAGAAATGGATGGCGCAGGGCTCGTCGGCGCCCCCGCCAAGCTCCTGAATCATTTCCGCGGTATGGCGATGGCCGGTCGGCCGATACGATCGAACGCACCCGCTCCGCTCCGGGTGGTGCGTCGCCTCGGAGAAATCGGCGCCCCCCTCGCTCGAACCGACCTTAGCCTCCACCACGGTCCGGGTTCGTTCCACCACCCCGCTCGCGAACAGGGGATAGAGCCCCAAAATCACCGCCGTCGCGTTGCAGCCAGCGCTCGACACCCAGGCCGCGTCCCGAATCGCGTCACGATGGCGCTCCGGGATTCCGTTGGCAAACTCGCCCAGAAGCTCCGGGCGGAGGTGAGGACGGCCGTACCATTTCGGATAGGACTCGGGATCCTTGAGTCGGAAATCGGCGCTGGAGTCGATCAGCCGGGGTGCCAACGAGGCGTACCGATCGAAGCTCTCCATCGCTTGCCCATGAGGCAGACAGAGGAAGATCGTGTCGCAGCGATCGACCTCAGTCGCGGATCGGAAGTCGAGGTCGCAGACCTTTCGAAGATTCGGATGTCGCTCGATGATCGGCCGACCGGCGAACCGTTCCGAGGTCACGGCCGAGATCGCGGCGGCCGGATGGAGGGCCAGCAGCCGAATCAGCTCGCCACCGACGTAGCCTGATCCACCCACGATCGCGACCCGAAGTCGGCTCATCCGGCCGATCCCCGAGCCAGCACGTAATCGACGATCCGCCCTGGAATGTCGACCCCGGTGGGTGCGACGCTGTTCTTGAACTCCATGGTGTAGTTGATCTCGTTCACGAGAAAGCCATCGTCGCCCTCGAAGATGTCGAGAGCGACGATCCCGCCTCCCACCGCCCGAGCGCCGGCCAGCGCGATCGCCGCCAACTCGTCGGTGACCGGGCAGCCCGTCGCCTTGCCGCCGCGGGCGGTGTTGGTGATCCAGTGGGGCGAGGTCCGATAGATCGCCGCGATGCACTCGTCGCCGACCACGAACGCGCGGATATCACGGCCGCGCTTCTCGACGTAGCGCTGGATGTAGAAAATCGAGTGGTGATAGCTCCCCAGTACGGTTTTGTGCTCGAGGAGCGCCTCGGCGGCATCCCGGTCGTTCACCTTGGCGAGGAGCCGCCCCCAGGAGCCGACAGCCGGCTTGAGTACCACGGGATAGCCCATCTCCTCGATCGCGACCAGGGCCGACTCGGGAGTGAAGGCCACCCGGACTTCGGGTTGGGCCACCCCGTGCTCGCGGAGCGCCACCGAGGTCATCAGCTTGTCGCCGCAGGTGGCCGCGACCGTCGAGGAATTGATGCAGGGGATGCCCTCGGACTCGAATAGCCGAAGTGCGTGGAGGGCCCTCGAGTGGTTGATGCACCGCTCGACGACCACGTCGACGTCCGCCGCGCGACGCCCGAGCTGGAAATGAACGTTGCGATCGTCGATCATGATCACCTCGGCCCTCCGGCGGCCGAACCCGTCGATCAGCAGCTTTTCGTCGAGACGCACCAAGGAATGGAGGAAGCCGATCCTCATCGATCACTCCCCCCAGTCTTCCTCTTCCATCGGCGCCTCTCGGTACCGGGGCGGATCGAGGCTCACCAGCTCGAGCTCGGTACCACATTCGCGGCATCGGACCAACTCGGAGACCACGGCCCCGGCCGAGAGGGGGACCTGGGCGTCGCAGACGGGACAGGGAGCGGACTGGGCAGCCACGGGATGCTCGCGGATGTGCTGGAGCGGGAAGAGTGGCGGGGTCGCGCGCCCCGCCAAAGTTTCACCGGATTCTGAGCGCCATTCTCAACAAAGTGTTAAATATTGTGATGCGGCGAATCAGCGACCTGGTGGAGGACATCGTCCGGACCACCCCGTTCCTCGAGGCCGCCCTCGCCGACGGGATCATCAACCACTCAGCCCTCGCGCGACGACTCAAGGGCCGGATCGAGCGGGCCCTCCTCCGCAAAGTCAGCGAGCCCGCCGTCATGATGGCACTCCGCCGCCTGGGGCCTCGACTGACCCGACGCGCGATCCGAGCCGGCCGGACCGGGCCGCCAATCGTCGAGCTCACCGTCCGGTCGGGCCTCATCGAATTCACCTTTCAGCGGAGCCTCACCCTGCGGACCCAGCAGCGCCGACTGCTCACCCGGCTGGAGCGGCTCCCGGATGCCTTCGTCACTTACACTCAGGGGGTGACTCAGGCGATGCTGATCGTGGGGGTGAACGTCGAGAAAATCGTCGACGAGGTCTTTGCGCGGGAACGACGAGTGGCGGTGGTCCGCAACCTCTCGGCGGTGGTGATCCGACTCTCTCCAGCCGTGGTGAAGACGCCAGGGGCCTACTACCACATCCTCAAGCAACTCGCCTGGCAAAACGTCAACGTCGTGGACGTGGTGTCGACCTATACCGAGCTCACGATCGTTATCCACGACAGCCAAGTCGCCGTGGCATTCGCCGCGCTCCGGGGCGGCTAACCCTCGGGAGATGGCGGCCGATCCGGCCCGATCCGCCTCAGTCCCGCGACAACATCCTGATCAACCGGGAAACTCGGTAGGCGACCAGCGCATCGGGCGCCCGATATCGCACCGTCACGCCGTCCACCCGCTCCATCCCCGGCACGAACATCACGGCATCGGCGTTCGATGCGATATTGAGCTCGACCTCGAGCGTCACTGGTGTGGTAATCGTCACCGGCGACATCTGCGCCCGCCGAGCCAGCGCCGACTTGACGCCAGCGGCGATCCGCTCCCGAGCCGCCAGCGGATGGAGCGTCTTCGCCGCGGTGAACCCGATTCCCTCCTTGACGGCCAGCGCCTCCACCCCGGGAAAGAACCTCCAGGCCTCCTCGGCGAAGACGCGATCACCGGAGGCGAAAACCACCGGCACCCGGAAATGACCGGCGACCATCCCGGCCGTGCCGTACTCGCCCACCTCCCGACCATTCAACCGAACGTGACGAAGGGCGTGGCTGTAGGTGTGACCCATCACCGCATCCGTTTGGGCCGCGTGACCGTGGAAGCCGATGAAGATCACGGCGTCGAACGTGGCGTCGAGACCTTCCACCATACCTAACGGCTTCGGCTGACCGGTGATGAGGGTCGCCCGACGGTCGAGTTGGTCGGCCCGCAGGTTGGTGTGCGAGCCGTGGGCGTCGTTCACCACCACCTCGGTGGCCCCGGCATCGAAGGCCCCCGCGATGGCGGCGTTCGTCTCCGCCAGCATCAGGGGGCGACCCCACTCGTAATCGGAGCCGCCCGTTTGGGCTGCAGTGGCGATCCCGGCGATGCCCTCCATGTCGACCGAGATGTAGACCTTGAGCTTCGGTTGGGCCTGACCCGCGGTGGCCGCCAGGGCCACCGCGGCAACGGCGCTAAGCAAACGGTAACCAATTGGCATCGCGGCCCCCCCAAGAGACGAGCGAGTACGGAATCGACCGCGGTCGCGGCCAGCTAGGCCGTTACCGCGTCGCGAAGGTCAGGGTCGCCCACTTCGATTCGTGGGTCACCCCGTCCGGCTGGCCGCTCAGTCGCTTCATGTTGATGAACTTGACGTACCAGACGCCGGGGCCGCTCACCGCGATCGACGCCGTCCCGTCACTCGAGGACCGAGTCGACTTCTCCGCCACCGTTCCGCCGCTCGGAGTCCGGGCTCCAAACACGACGAACTGGCCCACCACTGGCTTGCCGTCGACCAGGATCTTGACCCGGAGGGCAGCGCCTTTGGCGAGCGCATAGGGATTGTCCAGCGGCACGATCTCCGCGGGGTATCCGAGAGCCGTCGCAAAGCCTTCGGTGCGAGTATCGCCGACCTGCACGATCGATTTGACGTGTTTGGCGTACCGTTCCTTGGCGTCGGCGTTGCTTTCCCCGCTCTTTTCGCGCCGAGCGAGCTCATCGGGAAGGCCGTCCTCCTTCAGGTATGCCGTGAAGTCCTTGGCGTCGAGCTCGATCTCGTTCGCCTTGGTGGAGACGCCGAACACGTAAGTGCCTGACGGCCCGGTCTTGAAGGAGACATGACTGGTGTCGCCCTTGGCTTCCCACCCGGCGGTGTCGACCGAGGTCCGCCCCGCCGGCGACACGGTGCTGATGTCGAGGAGCCTGGAACGAACGATCGAGTTCATCGACCGATCGAAGGTGCCGTTGAGAAGCACCGTCGGGACGGTCGAGTTGACCGGCACGAAGTACTGCGACGGCTTGAGAAACATGTCGTGGGCCAGCGCCATCGCCGCGACCGCCCCACAGAGAACGACCGCGGTCACCGCCACGCGAGCCCAACCAAACGACCGAGAACGAAACACGGCAAACCTCCTTGAAGTAGTTACCACGTCATCCCGCCGAAGCGTCCTTCGACCCATCGATACAAGACCGGCACCACCAACATGTTGAGCGCAGTGGCGGACAGGAGCCCGCCAAGAATGACGATGGCCATCGGCGTTTGCAACTCGTTGCCTGGCTTGCCGCCAGCGAGGGCCAACGGGAGCAGGGCCAATCCGGCAGTCAATGCGGTCATCAAGATGGGGGACAGTCGTTCGAGCGACCCGCGATAGACCGCGGCGTCGAGCGACACTCCAACCCGGCGGAGATGGCGGTAGTGTGACACCAGGAGAAGCCCGTTACGAGTGGCGATCCCGAACAAGGTGACGAAGCCGACCAATGAGGCGACGCTGACCACGCCGCCAGAGAGCCACGCCGCGGCCAGACCTCCGACCAGCGACAGCGGCAAGTTGATCATGATCAACACGACGATCCGAGCCGCTCGGAATTCGGCGTAGAGAATCACCCCGATCGCGGCGATCGCGGCCAACGAGAGAAAACCGAGGGCTCGAAGCGATGCCTGTTGGGCTTCGAACTGACCGCCGTACTCGACGTGGTACCCCTCCGGCAACGCCACCTTGGCGGCCACCGCCGCGCGAACGTCGGCCACCACCGACCCCAGGTCGCGCCCCGCGACGTTGGCCTGGACCACCGCCTTCCGCTGCACCTGTTCTCGCGAAATGGCGCTGGGACCCCGATCGACCGAAAAAGTCACCAGCTGGCCCAGCGGTACTCGGCCCTTGTGGGCGTCGATCGGGAGACCTGAAAGCGCCTCCGGCTCGGCCCGAATCGAGTCCGGCAGCCGAACGACGATCGGATAGGTCCGGCCGCCCTCCAGCACTTGGGAGACCGGTTCTCCGCCCAGAGCGACGTCGATGAACCGGGCGAGGTCGCCGACCATCAGACCGACCCGGGCCAGGGCCCCGCGATCCGGGTCGATCCGCAGCTGAGGCACCTCGGATTGCTGCTCCAACTGGAGATCGACGACGCCGGCAACCGAGGCCATGGTGTCGCGGACCAGGCCGCCCAGTCGTCGCAACTCGAGCAGATTCGGCCCGAACACCTTCACCGCGATGTTGGCGCGGGTTCCCGAAAGCAGGTGATCGATCCGATGGCCGATGGGCTGCCCGATCGTGACGTTGGTGCCCGGCACCCCGGCGAACTGACGCCGAAGGTCGTCGAGGACTGCCGGCCGATCGAAACCCTCCCGCAAAGTGGCGTCGATTTCCCCGGCGCTCACCCCTTGGGCGTGCTCGTCCAGTTCGGCCCGTCCCTGTCGCCGGTCGGTGCTTCGTACCGCCGGATGGGCCAACAGAATCTGCTCGACGCGGCGACCGATTCGGTCGGACTCCTCCAGCCCGGTCCCGGGGACCGAGACCACCGACACCGTCAGAGATCCCTCGTTGAACTCCGGCAGGAACGCGGTGCCGAGGAAGGGAGTGATGGCCAAGCTGACGAGCAACACCGCGGCGGTCGCCGTTACGACCCATCGGGACCGCGCCAACGCCAGGGTGAGCAGGCCCTCGTACCGGCTCTTGAGCCACCGGACCAGGCGACCCTCCTCGCCAACCGTGACGGCCTTGGTCCCCGGAAGCAAGAGGTAGCAGAGGACCGGGGTCACCGTCACCGCCACGACCAACGACGCCAGAATCGAGACGACATAGGCGATCCCGAGGGGCCGGAGGAGCCGACCCTCGACGCTCCCGAGGAAAAACAGAGGGACGAACACTATGACGATGACCAAGGTCGCGTAGAAGATCGCCGATCGAACCTCGCGCGAGGCCCGGTAGACGACTCGCAACGCCGGTTGGCGCTGGGCCGGCTCGAGCGCCGCGTTCTCCCGAAGACGGCGAAACACGTTCTCGACGTCAATGATGGCATCGTCGACCAACGCCCCGATGGCAATCGCCATCCCGCCCAACGTCATCGTGTTGATGGTGATCCCGATGATCTGGAGCCCCAACACCGCCACGGCCAGCGACAAAGGGATCGCCGCCAACGAGATCCCGGTGGCGCGAACGTTGCCGAGGAACACCAGCAGAATGACCGCCACGAGCACCGCCCCGTCCCGGAGGGCCGTGCCAACGTTGCGAACCGCCACCGCGATGAAATCCGACTGCCGAAAGAGATCGGTGTGAATCGTCATTCCCGCCGGCAGCCCACCGCGAATCTCCGCCAACACCTCGTCGATCCGGGCGGTGAGCTCGAGGGTGTTGGCCAGCGGTTGCTTCTGGATCGCCAGGACGACGCCGGCTTCCCCATTCACCGACCCTGCCCCGATCCGCGGCTTACCACCGAACTGCACCCTCGCGACGTCTCCGATCGACAAGGGCACCCCCCCGCGGATCCCGACCAGCGAACGCTCGAGCTGTTCGAGGTCTCGAAGTCGACCCGAGAGCCGGACGGGATACTCCTGTCCCGACCGCTGGTAGACCCCTCCCGAAGCGGTGGCGTTCGCTCCCGCGGCGGCGGCGATCAGGTGCTCGAGCGTGACGTCGGCCGCGGCCATCCGGATCGGATCGGGTTGCACCTGGTACTCGCGGATCTCCCCGCCAATCGGCACCACCTGGGCGACCCCCGCGATACCCAGGAGTCGACGCCGGATCACCCAGTCGGCCACCCCCCGGAGTTCCTGCGGCGATTGCGGGCCAGTGAGCCCGATCATCATGATCTCGCCCATCACCGACGACACCGGAGCCAACACCGGCGTGGGAACGCCGACCGGCAGGCTGGCCGTCACCCCTTGGAGCTTTTCCGCCACGATCTGGCGGGCTCGGAAGATCTCAACCCCCCAGTCGAACTCGACCCACACCACCGCGATACCTAACGCCGTCGATGAGCGGACTCGGCGGACGCCCGTCGCTCCATTGAGGGCAGTCTCCACGGGAATGGTCACCAGCGCCTCGACCTCCTCCGGCGCCATCCCGTGGGCCTCCGCCAGCACGGTCACCACGGGCGCGGTGAGATCCGGCAACACGTCGATCGGCATCCGAATGCCGGTCCACCCACCGACCAGGAGCAAGAGCAGCGCGCCCGCCAACACAGCGGGACGGTTCCGAAGCGCAGCGGCGATCATTCGATCGAGCATCGGCGGCTCCTAGTGCTCGTGCCCGTGATCGGGCACCGCGGTGCTCAACGAGGCGAGCCGAATCTGAAAGGCCGCCCCCACGACGACGCGCTCGCCCGCGACCAATCCACCGAGCACGACGACCCGATCGCCGCGGCGGCCGCCGATCTCGAGGTCGCGGCGTTGAAACAACTCCCCCTCCTGTTGAACGTAGGCAGTGGGTCTCCCGTCCTCTTCGACGATCGCCGAGGTCGGGATGACGACACCGACGATCGGGACGCCCCGTTCCAGGAAAACCCGAGCGGTGGCCCCCACCCGGACGGATCGGTCGCGGTTCGTCACCTCGAAAACCAGCGGCACCGTTCGGGACACCGAGTCGATCACCGAGCCGGTCGAGAGCAACGGCCCGGCCGACCACGCCCGGGCCTCGCCGTCGACGGTGAAGGCGGCTCGGGTCTTCCCCGACAGGTCCGCCGCCAGCCGAGCCGGCACCCGAGCCTGGAGCCAGACGACGGTCGGATCGACGATCGAGAACAGCACCGCGCCCGCCGGCACCATGCTTCCCGCAACCGCCTGGCGATCGACGAGGACTCCTCCGATCGGGGCCCGCAACGCGATCCGGCCACTTTCGGGCTGGTCGGCGCCGAGCGCCGCCAGCGCCTCCCTCGCGGCCTCGAGCGCGATCTCCGCCTCGCGAAGCCGACGGGGCGGGGCCGCCTCGGCCTCGACTAGTCGCTTGGCCCGGGCCCGTTCCTCGAGCGCCGCTCGAAAGCGGGCTCGGCTCGTGGGGTAACTGCCGCCACCCTCGGCGAGCCCGGGGGTCATGGTGGCGACCAGGCTGCCCGCCGCGACCCATTGTCCCGGAGCCGGGGCTCGAGCCAATCCCGCCGCGTCGAGCAGCCCGCCCACCGGCGCGGTGACCACCGCCTGCCGCCCTGCAGCGGCGATCACCTCACCGGAGACCTCGAGCGTCGCGGGCAAGCTTCCGCCGATGGCGTGCGCCGTCCGGAGTCCGACGGTGCTCCACTGTTGCTCCTTGAGAAAGACGATGCCCCCCGACGGCGGTGGGAGGAGCGGGATGTCGTCCGGGTCGTCGTAGACGATGACACCGGGCACATGGAGGGAATCGCCCGACCGAGCGTCCTCGAGGATCACGTCGAGATCATAGGTCCCAGCCACTTCCATCGAGACCGTCGGCCCGTAAATCCCCGGCGACCGGGGAGCCTCGCTCCGAACATCGACCGGCAGCCCCCCTGCCCGGGGCCGGAATCGAAGGACCACGGCGCCCGTCGCAACCGGCCGGAAATCGGCGAGCCGAGTGAGGTGGATGGCGAACCTCGTGGGCTGACCGACGACCATGGCTGGGTACTCCAGGAACAGCTCGGTCGAATCGGTCCAGGCGGTTACCCTGGTTGGAGTTTCCGGGGTGGTCTCAGCCGCTCCCCCACCGTTGCCCGATCGGCATCCACCGAAGATCATGCCGAATGTTAGGCAGCATGCCGCGAGCCAGCGCTGGTATCTCATTGGTCCGTCCCCAGCCGCCCGACGGCTCGCTCGATCTCCGCCCGCCGAATCGCCGATTCGGCCGTGAGGTCGACGAGCGTGGATTCCGCCTCGTAGTAGGCCCGCACGGTGTCGAGCCACTCGAGCAAAGTGATCTCCCCTTCGAGGAAGCCGACCTCGGCGGATCGAAGGGCTGCCTCCGCGTCGGCGCCGAGCCGGGGCGCCAGGAGCCGGCGTTGCTCGTCGACCGCTTGATAGCCGTCCCAGGCCGCCCGGATTTCCCGAACGACCAGCCGTCGCTCGCCGTCGACTCGGGCCCCCGCGACGTCGCGATCGGCCGAGGCCGCCGCCACCGCCGCTCCCCCGCGGTCGAGCACCGGCACCGGGACCGAGAGGCCCACGACCAAGCCAGCGTGGCGGCCGGCCGGCTCGGACTTGAATCCCGCCGAGAGGACGGGGAGCGACCACCGCCCTCGGTTCGCGACGCCGATCCCGGCGATGGCGCCCTCGGCCTCGTGCTGCCGTCGTCGGATCTCGGGACGAGTCGCCAGGCCAAAAGCGACTAGTTCGTCGAGCGGCGTGTCCAAGGGAGCCAAAGCGATCGAATCGGTGAGCGCAAACGGCGTGGAGTCCGCGAGGAGCCACCCGAGCTGGCGATGGTGGCTGCGGCGCGCCAACGCCAGCGTGGTTCGGTTCGCGGCCACCCGGGCGGCCTCGAGTCCGAGCCGGCGGTCCGCGAATACCGAGATGTCTCCTTCCTCCCTTCGCTTCCGGCTGATCGCCGTGGCCCGGTCGAAGGAGCCGACCACTCGGTCGGCCAAGCTCACCTGACGCTCGGCTGCCACCGCCAGGAGATAGACCCGAATCACTTCGAACTCGAGGTCCGCCCGGGCGGCCGCGAGCCGCGCCGCGGTCGCGGCCGCCTGCGATCGGGCGACTGCCGCCTGCTTGCTCGAGAACCCGACGACGTCGAGCGGCTGGGCCACCTCGAGAAAGAGGTCGGCTCCGCCACCGGTCTGCTCCCGGCGGGCCGACAGCACCGGATTGCGATAGGCTCCCGCCTGTCGGGCGAGAGCTCTATCACGCTCCAGCTCGTGTCGGAGCGCCACGAACTCGGAACTTCTCTCGACCGCGAGCCTCCGCGCTGCGGCAAGGCTCAACCCCACGCTCTCGGCCGCGGGTTGCGCGTCGATCACCGGGACACCGCCGACAACTGCCGCCGTTAGGGCGACTCCCACGAATCTCCACATATCGCACCCAGGATCACCCGTTGGGGCAACCCGTTGAAAATGGAATGGGGCCGGGCCGTTCGGGTCAGGACCGAATGGCTCCCAGCCAGCTTGCGAACGCTGCCGGTCTACGGGGGAGGTGCGCGGGTGGGCGGTTGCTGGTGAGGGGGACTGGGGGGACGAAACTCGAGATCGGGCGGAAGGTCCTCGTGACGGACCGTTGGCTCAACACCAACGACGAACTGGCCGACGGTCGCCGTCCCCGGTGTCGGTCCGGATCGCGAAACGGCGGCCTGGTCGACCGAGTCGTGGTCGTGATCCGCCTGAGCCCGATCGAGCGCGGGCCCGGCATCGCTCGCCGGAGCGACCGCGTGGCCGTGCTCATGTCCAGGGTCGGAAGGGGCCGCGCCGGACGCCAGCGCGGCGTGCGCCACGGCGTGCACCGATTCGATAGCGCCGTGGGCGCTGGCCGTGGCGGCGGCCAAGCCCAACGCAATGAGAACCCGAAGTCGTGGAGAACCCACGGGGGCAATCTACCTGCCACGGCTTGCCGACGATAGAGCGCCCGAATCACCTTGCCGCCCCGCCGGCCCCGGCTCCGGGAGCCGACCGTTGCCGAGATCGTCTGGCCGCGGTTTCCTTCCTGGCGAACCCATGAGTCAACCCCGGTCGTCCCGCCAGCGGTATCGCCGCTTTCTCCAGGACTACAAGGACCGACGCGTCGAGGACTCGGCCGAGTCCGGCGAGGAGCCGCCCCGACAGGACGGACCGGTCGTTTCCGGCCGACCCGGGCCGAACGGCGGCCGGGGTCTGCTCCGCGGCAAGCGGCGCGAGTATCTCCGGGAGTACCTCCGCTGGCTCAAGCCGCATGGCGCCGCGGTGGCCGGTCTCTTCACCCTTGCTTTGGTAGTCGCCGGGCTGCAGATGGTCGAGCCGTTGTTCATGCGGTTCATCATCGACCGGGTCCTCCTGAACACCGGCCTCGAAGTGGGCCAACGGCTGGGCCGTCTCCACATGGCCGGCGGGCTGTTCGTCGTGGTCATCATTCTCTCCAACGTGGTCGGCCTGCTCAAGGACTACCGTCAACGGCTGCTCAATGTCCGGGTGATGCTTTCACTTCGGCGGTCGCTGTTCGATCGGTTGCTGCACCTCCCGTTACCCAAGCTCTGGGACATGAAGACCGGCGGAATCCTGTCGCGCCTCACCGGCGACGTCGATACCACGACTGGCCTGCTGCAGATGGCCATCGTGTCGCCGGCCCTTTCCGTCATCCGCCTCCTCATCGCCGTGATCGTCCTGTTGAACCTGAACTGGCGGCTCGCTCTCACGGCCTTGGCGATCATCCCCGGCATTACCCTGATGAGTCTGACCTTTTCCCGTCGGATCCGGCCGATCTACCGGTCGGTCCGAAAAGACGCCGAGCGGATCGATGGACGAGTCGGCGAAACGTTCTCGGGGATCCGCGTCGTCCGAGCGTTCCGGGGTGAGGTTCGCGAGCTGCTCGACTACCTCCTCGGTCGGCACACCGTGCTGCGCAAGGAGATGTTCGCGCATCGGCGCGAGATGATCATCTGGACCTCGTGGGGCCTGCTGCTCGGCGCGGTCAACGTGGTGATCATGTGGTATGGCGGCTACCTGAACCTCATGGGTGGAGCCTCGGTCGGCGACATCATGGCGTTTCAGTGGTACACGTTTCTGCTGCTGAACCCGGTCTGGCAGATCGTCAATTCCTTCTCCGAGCTGCAGCGCTCGCTCGCTGCGATGGAACGGGTCTTCGAGATCCTGGCGCTCGAGGACGACAAGCCCGACCGACCCGACGCTCGCAACGCGCCCACGCTGGTGCGGGAGATCCGCTTCGACGGGGTGACATTCGAGTATCGCGAGGGTTCGCCCGTCGTCCGGGATTTCGAGGTGGTCGTTCCCGGCGGGTCGGTCGTCGCCCTCGTGGGTCGGAGCGGCGCCGGCAAGACGACGGTCACGGATCTGGTCGCCCGGTTTCACGACCCCACCCGCGGGCGGCTCCTCCTCAACGGCACCGACATTCGCGATTTTCGGCTCCGGAGCTATCGCGACTTGTTAGGCATCGTCCAACAAGACGTTTTCCTCTTCGACGGGTCGGTTCGGGACAACATCGCCTACGGTCGTCACGACGCCAGCGCCGCGGAGGTGGAAGACGCCGCCCGGCGGGCCAACGCCGACGAGTTCATCGAGTCGTTACCCGAGGGGTACGAGACCTTCATCGGCGAACGGGGCGTCAAGCTCTCGGGGGGTCAGTGCCAGCGGCTGGCGATCGCTCGGGCCTTCCTCGCCGCGCCCCAGATCCTGATTCTCGACGAGGCGACCAGCAACCTCGATACCGAGAGCGAGCAGCTGATTCAGGCGTCGATGGCGTCGCTGCTCGCGGGCCGCACGACCTTCGTGATCGCCCATCGCCTCTCGACCATCCGGCGGGCAGACCTGATCCTCTTGATGGAGGAGGGGAAGGTCGTCGAGCGCGGCAATCACGAGGAGTTGATGCGAGCTCGGGGCACTTATTACCGGATGGTGTTGCGACAAATGGAGTCGTCAGGGCGGGCCGGAGACGATCAGTGGCGCCTCAGTTCGTAGCCGATCGCCCCCGACGATTCTAGAGCCCCAACCCGAGTTGGGCCACCGGAGTGAAGCTTCGGCGGTGATGCTTGGTCGGCCCGGATACGTCGATTGCCCGGCGATGGGATTCGGTCCCGTAGCCTCGATTGGTGAGCCAGTCATACGCCGGGTGCCGGGCGGCCAATCGAACCATCAATCGATCGCGGACCGTTTTGGCCAGGATCCCCGCGGCCGAGATCGAGAAGCAGAGGGCGTCGCCATCGACCAGGGCGTCGTGGGGGCGATCGATTTCCGGCAACGCGAGGCCGTCGATCAGGATCGACCACCGGGTCGAGACGGAGGCGGGTCGGAGCCGCGTTAGGCGATCGATGGCGCGACGCATCGCCAACGCAGTAGCCCGCCGAATGTTGTAGCGGTCGATTTCTCGTACCGAGGCGGCTGCCACCGCGATCGCGAGCGCCGTCCGACGAATCCAGACCGCGGCTTCGTCGCGCTGCAATTCCGAGAGCGTCTTGCTGTCCCGAACCCGTTTGGTACGTCGACAACCAACCGGAAAGACGACGGCCGCGGCCACCACTGGACCAGCCAGGGGACCGCGGCCCGCTTCATCCACCCCGACCAGCAGCCCGCCCTCGGACCAGGCGCGACGTTCGTAGCGGAGGGTGGGAACCACCGGCGGCAACGCGACCGCTCGGCCGCCCGCTACTCCTGGGGGGTCTGCTCGCGCTTTTCGCGGATCCGCGCGCCCTTGCCGCTCAGCCGCCGGAGATAATAGAGCTTCGCCCGCCGGACCCGACCCCGACGCACGACGTCGATCGCCGCGATCACCGGGCTGTGGAGCGGAAAGATCCGCTCGACGCCGACCGAAGCCGAGATCTTTCGCACGGTAAAAGTCTCGTCGATCCCGCCTCCCCGGCGGGCGACGCAAACGCCCTCGAAGGCCTGCAGCCGTTCTTTGTCTCCCTCGCGAACGCGGACCATCACCTTGATGGTGTCGCCCGGGGCGAAATTCGGGATCTCGGCCTTGAGTCCCTCGCGGGTAATCGTCGCTAATCGATCCATGGCATCCTCCTCAAGGCCGTTTCTGCGGTGGCCTCACTCCCGAGTATGATCCCCTTCGAAGCGCGCCCAGAGGTCGGGCCGGCGCTGTGCCGTCAGTCGTTCGGTTTCCCGCTGTTTCCACGCGGCGATCTCGGCGTGGTTTCCGGAGGTGAGGACCTCCGGGACCTTCATCCCCCGAAATTCCGGGGGTCTGGTGTAGCTCGGCGCGCTCAGCAGTCCCTCGTAGAACGAATCGCCGCTGGCCGATTGGTGGTCGCCCAACGCGCCCGGGAGAAGCCGAACGATCGCGTCGATCAGGCAGAGGGCGGCCGGCTCCCCACCACTCATCACGAAGTCGCCGATCGCGAGTTCCTCGCCCGCCAGCCCATCGACCACCCGCTGGTCGACGTCCTTGTAGTGACCGCAGATCACCGTGAGGTCCGATTCGAGCGAGTACCGGACCACCCGCTGATGGGTGAGCGGAACCCCGCGAGCGGACATCACCACGACTTTCCCGGGGGTCCCCAAGGACTCCACCGCCGCAAATAGCGGCTCCGGTTTCAGGACCATGCCCGACCCGCCACCATACGGGGCGTCGTCCACGGTCCGGTGCCGGTCGGTGGCGTGATCCCGAAGCTGCACCACCCGAAATCGAACCAACCCAGCCGCCACCGCCCGCCCCGGAATGCTCGCCGCCAGATACGGCTCGATCACCTCGGGGAACAGCGTGATGACGTTGATCGTGAGCATGCTCTCGATCCTAGTCGATCAAGCCGTCGGGCACCTCGACCACGAGCCGCCGGGCCTCCCGTTCGACCCGCTTGATGAACTCCTTCCGGTACGGCAGCAGGAACTCGCGTTTCCTGCCCTGAACCTCCAACATCAGGCCTCCCGGCAGTTCCTCGACCGCGGTGACCAGGCCCAGCGGCTGCCCGACCCCGTCCTCGACCGTGAACCCGGCCAACTCGTGGAGATATACCTCACCTTCCGCCGGCGGCGCCAGCGTGTCGGCGGCGGCAGTCAGCAGCAAGTCACGCCAGCCCTCGACCGCCGAGCGATCCGGGTATCCGTCGAACGCCACCAGCCATTCGCGGTGGTGGGGCCGACTCCGCCCGATCGTAAGCGGTCCGGCGACGATTCCACCGGCCAGATCCGTGACCCACACCGACCGCCCGCTGGCGTACACGATTTCCGGCGTGTCGGTGAGCGGAAACACGGCGCATTCGCCCTTCATGCCGTGCGGTTTCCGGAGCCGCCCGACGACCAGCCGCCGAGCGCCGGCTTCGGTCAGAGCCCGGCCTTCTTGAGCAAGGCGCCCACGGTATCGGACGGGGTGGCGCCCCGACTGACCCAGAGCCTGGCCTGCTCGACGTCGACTTGAACTTGCTTCGACGCCTCCGCCCGAGGATCGTAGGTCCCTAACACCGCGATGAAACGCCCGTCGCGGGCCTTGTCCTGGTCGGCGACGACGATTCGGTAGATCGGCACTTTTTTGCGCCCGATCCGACGAAGACGAATACGAGTGGCCATCTGTTCTCCCTTACCTACATCATGCCGGGGAAGCCGCGACCGAAGGGGAGGCGCATGCCCGGCTTCCCTGCCCCCTTCATGAGTTTCTGCATCTGCTTGAACTGGTTGAGGAGTTGGTTGACCTCCTGCACCGTTCGTCCCGAGCCCCGGGCTACCCGGATCCGACGGGAACCGTTCATCACGTCGGGATCGGCTCGCTCGGCCGGCGTCATCGAAAGCACGATGGCCTCGAGGTGCTTGAGCCGATTGTCGTCCACGTTGGCCGCCTTCAGCATCTGGGGATTCACTCCCGGCAACATGCCCAACACGTTCTTGAGCGGCCCCATCTTCTGCATCTGTCGCATCGCCGAGAGGAAGTCCTGAAGGTCGAGGCCCTTCTTGGACATCGCCTTTTTGGCGAGTTTCTCCGCTTCTTTTTCGTCGATCGCCCCCTGGGCTTTCTCGACGAGACTCAGGATGTCGCCCTGCTGGAGAATCCGGCCCGCCATCCGGTCGGGCCGGAACGGCTCCAGGGCGTCGAGTCCTTCGCCGACGCCGACGTACTTGATCGGAGCGCCCGTCACGCCGTACACCGAGAGAGCCGCGCCCCCCCGAGCGTCGCCGTCCATCTTGGTCAAGACGACGCCGGTCACCCCCAAGGACTCGTGGAACCCCTTGGCGATCCGGACCGCGTCTTGGCCCGTCATCCCGTCCGCGACGAGGAGGATCTCGTGGGGCTTGGCCGACCCCTTGAGCGCCTTCAGCTCATTCATCATCTCGTCGTCGATCTGGAGACGACCGGCCGTATCGACGATGACCGTCCGCGCCCGAGCCTTCTCTGCGGCCGCCACGCCCCGCTTCACCAACCCGACCACGTCGGTCGCGCCTGGCTCCACGTGGCAACCGACGTCGACCTGCTTCGCCAGCGTCGCCAGCTGCTCCATGGCCGCCGGCCGATAGACGTCGGCCGCGACGAGGAATGGGGCCTTCTGCTCGACCTTGAGCCGTTTGGCCAACTTGCCCGCGGTGGTCGTCTTCCCCGAGCCCTGCAGACCGACGATCAGAACGATCGTCGGCGGCACCGAAGCGAACACCAGCGGGGCCTGTTTCTCGCCGAGCATCGTGACCAACTCGTCGAAGACGACCTTGACGAGTTGGTGGCCCGGCTTGACCCCCTTCAGCTGGGCAATGCCAACGGCTTTTTCCTGAACTCGCTCGAGAAACTGACGAGTGAGCTCGAAGCTGACGTCAGCTTCGAGGAGGATCCGCCGAATCTCGCGGAGCCCTTCTTTGACCGCGTCTTCGCTGAGAACTCCTTTGCCCGTGAGTCGCTTGAGAGCATCGGTGAGCTTTGACGCCAAGTCGTCGAACATAAGCCTTTCAAGGTAGCGGAGTTACGGGCATCAAACAAGCCGGGTCATCCCTCGCGAAACCTCGCGGGGGCGTCTTGCCGGAACTTGATTGATTGATTAATTACCGCCATGGGTTCCCTCGCACCGTCCACCTCCCACCCCACCGGGCGACCTCGGGACGCCCGCCGAGCCATCCTCGATGCCGGCGAGGAACTCTTCGCAATACAAGGGTTTGCCGCAACCACCATCAAGCAGATCGGGGCTCGGGCCGGCCTGAATACCGCCCTCCTCTACTATTACTTCCCCAACAAGCTCGGGCTCTACCGCGCGGTCCTCGGTCGGATCGGGACTGGCCTCAAGCAGTTGGCCGGCCCGCCGCTCAAACAGGCTCGCACCCCGGAGGCGGTCGTCCGGGCCCTGATTCGGGGGCAAACCCAGCTGGTCTTGCGCCATCCTCGGGCGGCGGCGCTCCTGATCCGGGAACTGCTCGACTACGAAGCCTCCAACGCCGCGCCGATGATCCGGTCATTGGCGACCGACCTGTTTCGCCCGGTGGTCGCCGCAATCAACGAGGGGAAAGAGCGGGGCTCAATTCGTCCCGACCTCAATGGCGAATTGGCCACCATTTCGGCCATCGCGCAACTGATGTATTTCACCTTGGCAAAGCCGCTGATACGGGTGCTGCTCGAGAAGGGCGCCGAGTACCCCAACCAAGACGATGTCCGGACCTTCGGGCGTCACGCCGAGGAGTTCGCGGTCGCGGGGATGGCGCCCAGGACGGTCGCCACGAGGGACCACCGGGTGGCCCAACGAACGGAGAGATCGAGAGGTCGAAAGTGAGGAAGGGATTGGGAGGGCTGGGATTGGCGATCGGGCTGGCAACCGGATGTCGCGAGCCGGCCCCCGAGGCCATCATTGGACGGGGCACCGTCGAGGTCCCGGAGATCGACCTCGCGCCCCCGGTCTCCGCCCGGGTCGTCGCGATCCGAGTGGAGGAGGGAGCCGAGGTGGCGGCGGGCGACACGGTCGCCCTCCTGACCCAAGCCGATTTGCCGGCCGCCGTCGCCGCCGCTCAGGGGCGGGTGTCTGCGGCCGAAGCCGCGCTCCGGGACCTGGAGGTCGGAGCCCGGCCCGAAGAAATCCAACGAGCCGAAGCCGAGGTGGCGGCCGCCGCCGCCGAGGCCCGCCGAACAGCGGAGGACCTCGACCGGTTCCGGTCGTTGTACAGCCGCGACGTGATCTCTCGGCAACAGCTCGACAACGCCACTACCGCGACGACAGTGGCGGCCGAGCGCCAGCGGGGCGCCGCCGAAATGCTGGCGATGCTGCGGGCCGGGACCCGCCGCGACCGGATCGCCGGAGCCCGAGCCGACCTGACCACCGCCCGGGCATCGTTAGGCATGATCCAGGCGAGAGCCGCCGACCTGGTGATCGTTGCCCCGGTGTCCGGCCGAATCCTCACCCGCCAAGCCGAACCGGGGGAGCAGCTCGGGCCCGGGATGCCGGCCCTGACGCTCGGGGACCTGAGCCGGCCATACGTCAGGGTCTACCTCCGCGCCACCGAGGTCGCCCTCATCAAGATCGGAGACCGGGTGAGCCTCACCGTCGACGGGACCGACCGGCCCGCCGGCGAGGCCCGAGTGGCGGCGATCAACACCAAGGCGGAGTTCACCCCCCGCGTGGCGCTCACCGAGCACGAGCGCGCCGATTTGATGTTCGGCGTAAAGCTCGAGATCCAGGGGTCGGCCTTGACGATTCCCCCGGGGCTCTGGGTCACGGTGAAATTCCCGGCGACGAACGGGACGGGGGGCCAATGATCGAACTTGGGATCCGCACGGTCGGCCTCCGGATGGCATTCGGGGACCTCGTCGCGGTCGCGGCGCTCGACCTCGAGGTCCGCCGCGGCGAGATCTTCGGGCTGCTCGGTCCCAACGGATCCGGGAAGACGACGACCATCCGAATGCTGACCGGGCTCCTGGAACCGACCTCCGGCTCGGCCATGGTCGCGGGGATCGACGTGATCAAATCGCCGGAACGGGTCCGACAACGGATCGGCTACATGTCGCAGCGATTCGGGTTCTACGAAGACCTCACGATTCACGAGAACATCCGTTTCTACGGCGGGGTCTACGGTCTGATCGGCAAGGAGCGGCGGGATCGGATCGAGGAACAGTTGGCCACCTATCGGCTCGGCGACCGGGCCCGCCAACTCGCCGGAACCCTATCAGGGGGGTGGAAGCAGCGGCTAGCCCTTGCCTGCGCCACGGTCCACCGCCCCGCCCTGGTCTTCCTCGACGAGCCGACGGCCGGGGTGGATCCCGCCTCTCGGCTGCTGTTCTGGGAGTTGATTCGACAACACGCCCGAGACGGGATGACCGTCGTCGTGACGACCCACTATATGGATGAGGCCGAGCGGTGCGAACGGCTGGCTTTCTTGTCGCGCGGCCATTTGATCGGCATCGGCACGCCGACCGAGATCACCGCTCGATTCGGGCTCCCAACCGTGGAGGCGGTGTTCATCGAGCTCCAACGGCGGGACGAGGCTGAACCCAACGGGCGGCCGCAATGACGTGGTCGGCGCGGGTGGCGCGGTGGCCAATCTGGGCGATGCTCTGGAAAGAGTTCGTCCAAATGCGCCGAGATCGGTTTACGCTGGCGATGATGATCGGTATTCCGATGATCCAGATCGCCCTGTTCGGCTACGCGATCCAGACCGAGGTCCGTCACCTCCCGATGGTCGTGCTCGATGAAAGCAACAGCGCCCAGGGTCGCGCCCTGGTTACCTCCCTGGTCACTACCGGCAACTTCGACCTGATCGCTCGGGTGGCCGACCGCGACGAGATGAGGCGGATGATCGAGTCCGGGAAGGCGAGCGCTGCGGTGATCATCCCACCGGACTTTGCCCGCGACCTGAAGCGGGGACGAGAGGCAACCGCCCAGATCGTGATCGACGCCGCCGATCCGCTGTCGTCATCGGCGGCGATCGCCGCCGGCTCCCAAGTCGGGGCGAGGCAAACCCGGGCCCTGATCGCCCGAGCATCCGGGGGCCAAATCGGCTCGATCGACGTTCGGGTCCGGCCCTGGTACAATCCCGGCCTCCGCAGCTCGGTCTACATCGTCCCCGGCATCATCGGGGTGTTGTTGTCGATGACGATGGTGATCGTCGCGAGCGTCGCGGTGGTCCGGGAGCGGGAGCGGGGCACTCTCGAGCAGCTGATCGTCACCCCGATCAACAAGACCAGCCTCATTCTCGGCAAGATGGTCCCCTTCCTTCTGGTGGGATACGTTCAGATGACCGTGATCCTCCTGGTGGGGAAACTCCTCTTCGACGTCCCGATCGCCGGCAGCGTCCCCCAGCTGTACCTCGGCGCGTTTCCGTTCGTGGTCGCCAGCCTGGGTGTCGGGCTCTTGGTCTCGACTGCGGTCAGGAACCAGGCCCAGGCCATGCAGCTCGGCTTTCTCTATCTGCTGCCCAACATCTTGCTGTCGGGATTCATGTTTCCCCGCGCGGCGATGCCGGAGGCGGCCCAGTGGATTGGGGCCGCGCTGCCGCTCACGTATTTCCTGACGGTGCTTAGGGGGATCTTGCTGAAGGGCGTCGAGCTCGCGTCTCTGGGAGTCGAGCTGGCCGCCCTCAGCGGGTTCGCCGTGGTCTTGGTGGCGTTGTCGGTGCTCCGCTTTCAGAAGCGGATCGACGGATAGAAACGCGGCTTGTCTTTTCCTGGTTTTCGGCTCTGATTCCTCGCCCATGGAACGGGAACTGATCGCCGCGGCCGCCGTAACCATCCTCGGGGGCGCGGTGTCCGGCGGGCTCACCAACGCCGTCGCGATCTGGATGCTGTTTCGTCCCCACGAGCCCACCGGCTGGGGGCCGTTTCGCCTCCAAGGGGCAATCCCCAAGAACAAGTCGCGGTTGGCCAAGAGCATCGGCAAGACGGTCGGGGAGAAGCTGCTGACGCCGGCGGACCTCGCCGAGCGGCTGAGGGCTCCGCCGGTCCGGGCGGCGTTCGACGAGGCCGTCGGGCGGGCAGTCCAGGGCTTGCTCGAGCGGGAGCACGGCAGTCTGCGGTCGCAGCTCGGTCCCGGGGCCGTGGCGACGGTGGAGTCCGGAATCGAGCAACTGTCGGCGAAACTCGCCGCCCGCGTGATCGACTACACCCAATCGACCGACTTCGAAAAGCTCTTGGGACGGTGGCTCGAGGGGCTGCGGCGGGATCTCGAGGGGCGCCCCGTGGGCGAGCTGCTCACGCCGGCCCGTCGCGAGGCCCTCGGCGAGCAACTGGATCAGTGGGTGGCCGCGATCGCCGAAAGCAACGGGTTGGAACGGGCCCTGCGGTCGTGGATCACCAATCAATTGGCCTCGTTCGAACGGGACGACCGACCACTCGCCGAGCGGCTTCCGCCCGGTATCCTGGCGCCGCTGGAGCAGGTCATTACCGATGCCTTGCCTGCGGCCCTCAGCCGGCTCGGAGATATCCTTGCCGACCCCGACGCCAAGGCGACGATACGACGGGCGCTTCGGGAGGCGTTCGACACCGCGGGGCGAAAACTGCTGTTCCACGAGCGGTTGGTGGCCAAGTTCGTGGTCAACGACAAGGCCCTGGCCCGGTTGGTCGACGGGTTCGAGGGGGAGGGGTTCGACCGGCTGGCGGCGGCGGTGACGTCGCCCCCGATGCGGGAGCGCATCTCGGGAGCGGTGCATGAGGGGCTGAAGAGCATTCTTCGCGAGCCGCTCGGCGCCCGCCTCAAGCGGTTGCCGGTACCCCGCCGCACGGCGCTCGACGCGTCGATCGGCGATTGGCTGGTCGAAGCGGCTCGGGCCGACGGGATGCGGTCGTCGTTGCGGACCGCGCTGCTCCAGGGGCTCGACGAGGCCGGCGAGATCACCTGGGACCGGGTCTTGAGCAACATGTCGCCGGCGCAGGCGGCGGGTTTCCTCCGGGACGCGCTAGGCAAGGAACGGGGCCGGGCGTGGATCCAGCAAGCGATCGCGTCGACCGCCACGTCGCTCCTCGATCGACCGATCGGAAGGCCTGCCGACTGGCTGGGCGCCGAGGACACGACGCGGTTCACCGGGGCGATCACCTCGAGCGCCTGGGGTTGGGTCGAGGCCCAGGTTCCCCTCGTCGTGGGACGCCTCAACATCCCGGACATGGTGGAGCAGAAGATCAATGGCTTCCCGCTCCCGGTCATGGAGGACATCATTCGCCGGGTCATCGAGAAGGAGCTCAAGTTGATCGTCCAGTTGGGATGGCTGTTGGGCGCGGTGGTGGGGTTACTGGCCTTCGGCGTCAGTCGACTGACGGGATGAGCGAGGCCGGTCGGAAGCCGGAACGCCGGGGGCGGGCGCCGATGCGGCTGACCGCAGTATCCCTAGTAGGTGTACTGGCTAGTAGGTGTACTGGATGTTCCGCGCCGGTCCCTGCGCCAACCCGCAGCGGAGCGCCTCAGCCGCGACGGCCGCTTTGGCGGTTCGGGTGAGCGGCGCGAAGGGTTCGATCGTGATCACTGCGTCGCCCTTGGTTTTGGGCTGACGCCACACGCCGGCGACTCGACCGTCGATCAAGACGACCGGCGAGATCCAGCCCTGGGGGCGATACACCTTCGAGCGATGTTTCGGCGGGAAGAGAAACTGACTCTGCCGGCTGACGGCCACGGTGTAGGGATCGAAGAACGGGAGCAACCGGGCGGGCGGCGGCGCCGGCGGTCCGTTTCGCTCGAGGGCGTGCAGGTCGGAGCGGAGCATGGAGCCTTTCCAATCGCCGACCGTTACCTCGGCCAGATCGTCGCCCAACTCCTTGAACAATCGCCGCGCCGTCGCTACATCGACGCCTAACCAACGGGCAAAGTCGTCGGAGCGAGCCGGGCCGTAGGCCGAGAGGTAGCGGCGGGCGAGCGCGGCGTAGGCCTCGGCGGCCGGGACCGCCTTCCAGGAGCCCAACCACCGGCGGGGATTGACGAACGTCACCAGCTGACCGTCGCTGGGCCCGAAGCAGAGGTGGCCCTGAAAGGCGACCGGCTTGAGCAAGGTGCCCCATCCCGATCGGAGATAGCGCCGCAGCTTCGGCTGTTTGGCACGTTCGGCCAAAGCGTCGGCCAGGGCCTCTCTCGGGATCCCGCGGTCGGTCAGGATCTCGCGACTGGCGGCGAGTATCGCGTCGAGGTTCTGTTCGGTCACCTTGAAATACCGGAGCCAACTCGGGCGCCGAAAGTGGCGAAGGGTGGCGAGCGCTGCCGTCAGCTCCGGGAGATCGCGAGCGGCCACCAGGTGGAGCGTGCCCCGCATGGCCCACGTCTTGACGAGGGTTCGATCGCGCCACAACGCGTTGGGTATCACGTCGTCATCGGGCCGGGCGAGCCGAATGGCGAGGGCCAGCGCCGCGGCGGACATCAATTGAGCGTGGAGCCCGCCGATCGCAGTCACGACCTCGAGCCAGCGGCCCTTCGGGGCCGGGGTGGTGAGAAAATGGCGATCGAGTCGCCAGGCGGTGACCTCGGACCAGGTGAGTTTCACGGGATGGCTGCAGCGCCGATGCGCGCCGCCGGCAAATCGCTCCATCGAGGCCATTCCCGGGGGGCGCGAACGACCCTCGCCACCGCTCGGCCGTCGAGGTCCAACCGGGCGACCGCGGTCCGGTAGCCACCCCGCTCCCGTGCCGCGAACCGCGCGGCCGGGCCGTCCACGAAGCGGCGAGCCGAGGTGGTATCGTCCCACGCAGTGTAGAGCACCAATGCGGGGCCTTGATCGGTCTGGTAGACCCGGAACCGGTCGCCACCCCAGCCTAACGGCAGATCGTAGAGGACTTCACCGCCACCCCGCATTTGAGTGGACCAGATCTGGATCTCCAGTTCTCCCATGGTATCCTCATGCACGACTCGGTCCGAGCCCTCGACGAACCTGATCGGCACCGGCAGGTCGCCGCGCACGTAGCGGTCGGGGTGGAGCACTTGCTCGGTCGACTGCGGCAGCGCATCGCGGGTGGGCAAGGGCCCCTTACCCTGCTGGTTCCACCACCGAATGAATTCGGCGCCAGCGAGATATGGAAAGATCAGCCCCTCTTGGAGGATCAGCGGCGCCCGGCTGAAGACCGGCATCGAGGTTTGACTCGCCTTGACTTGGTCGCGGTAGAGGCGCCAGAAGTTGCCATCGGCCAGAACCGACGGGTCGGGCATCACGACCCCCATCATCGCCACCGTGGCGTGCCCCTCGAGTACCGCTTGCGACGCCGCCAACCGGTCGGCGTTGGTGAGATCCTTGAGCATCCGCTCGAGGGGAAGCCGCTCGTGCTGGAGGGCGTGGACCAACTCGTGGGCGAGGACCAACCGGAGCTGATCGCCCTTGGCGCCCTCGACCGCGAAGAGCGCGGTCGAGTCGGCGTCGTAGTATCCCACGACCTGCTCGGCGTAAAGCGGCAGCAGCAGCCCTTTGAGGTCGAGGGTGTCGGGAATGAGGTCGAGCAGCGCATACGCCGCGGTGACGCCGCGGACCCGGTCGTCCGGAAATGCCTGTTCCAGTTTCGCCCGAAGGTACTGCTGGGCCTGGGCTCGGGTCCGGAGCTCGAAGCGGGGGCGTTTGGCGAACTTCACACCGACGGCCGCCTCCACGAGCGAAATCAAGCTGTCGACAGTGTGGGACGCTGTCGACGAACTGCCTGGAGCCCGACCCCGACACCCCCCGAGGACGAGCACGGCGAGGGTCGCGAGAGCGACGGGAATCCGCGGCTGCGTCGGCAATGGTCACACCCCTCCGATGAAACCGCGGTACCACTCGAAGATCGCGGGGCCCACGAAGTAACTGAGGGCGGCTCCCATGGAGAGAAAGACGCCGAACGGAACATCCTTCTTCCGGCCGGTGAGGGCCAGGGGAAGGTACACGAGGGATGCGGCGAAGGCCCCCAAGAAAACCGTGAGGAGCACGCCCTGCCACCCGACGAAGGCGCCCACCATCGCCATCATCTTGATGTCGCCGCCGCCCATCGCCTCCTGCTGGAACGCCCAACTGCCGAGGTAGCCGAGGATCCAGAGGAACCCGAAACCCACCGCGGCGCCGAGCACCGCCGCGATCAGTGGCTCGACGCCGCCGGCCGCGGCGAACGCCAGCCCGATGACGAGGCCGCCATAGGTAAACTCGTCGGGAATGAGATACTCCCGAGCGTCGGTCATCGCGATGCCGAGGAGAATCGTGCAGAAGAGCGCCCCGGCGAGCGCCTCGAGGGAGAAACCGTGCCGATAACAAATCCACGCCCAGACGACCGCGGTCGCGAGCTCCACGGCAGGATAGAGGGCGCTGATCGGGGTTTTGCAGACCCGACACTTGCTGCCTAACGCAAGCCACGAGATGATCGGGACGTTGTCGTACCAGGCGATCTGCAACCCGCACTTGGGGCATCGTGACCGGGGTTTGATCACCGATTGTTCGGCCGGCCAGCGAACGATGCAGACGTTGAGGAAACTCCCGATCACGGCGCCGAAGAGGCCGGCAATCAGCGCGACGACCGCGTCATCGGTCACGAAGGGCTCCGTAGAGAAGGATGCCGGCCGCAACTGCCACGTTCAGCGACTCGACACCCGAGCTCAGGGGAATGGCGACCCGAGCGGTCGCCGTGCGCCCCAGCGCCGACTGGAGGCCGGCGCCCTCGTTGCCGAGTACCAAGGCGAGCGGTTTCGGCAACTCGCTGTCCGGGAGGGGGGTCCCGTCGGAAGCGGCCGCCACCAGGTGAAAGTGGTGGCGTTCCAACCAGGTGCGGAGCGCGGCCTCGGTGGTGGCGACGCTGGGGAGTCGGAACAACGCGCCCATCGAACCCCGAAGGGTCTTGGGATTGATCAGCTCGGCGGTGCCTGGAAGCGCGACGAGCCCGGCCGCGCCGAGGGCCCAGGCAGTCCGACCGATGGTGCCGACATTACCCGGATCCTGGATCGCATCGAGCACGACGAGCACTGAAGTCGCGGTCGGCTCGATGTCGTCAAGGGCCCATGGCCTCCAAGCGAGAACGGCAATCACCCCCTGGGGGTGCTCGGTGGCCGCCAACTCGGTCAACTCATCGTCGGTGATCTCGGTGGCGGTGACCCGGGTCGCCAGCGACCGCCGCAGCGCTTGGCCGCGGGCAGTGGCGTCGAGGGCCGGGCTCACCACGGCGGCCCGGATCTCCATGTTGGCACCGACCGCCTCCTCCACCAAGCGGACCCCTTCGGCGAGACAAAGCCCGCGGCGCTCCCGGCCGGGGCGCCGATGGAGGTCGCGGATCATGGTCTGGAGGGCCGGCGCCATGGTCGGGGATGCTCGCCGGATCGCGGAGATGAGTCAAGAGGGGAAGCCGTCCTGGCCGAGGGCCAAAAGGTGCACTGTTGCGCGGAGGGTGCAGGTCGGTTCACTGCCGACGAAGGGGGCCGGCGGGGCGGGCTGCAAGGTCGTGCGGGTGGGGTGTTGGGAGTTCGCGCACCCGCGATGTACCGCACCAACGTCGGACACCCCGGCTGATTTCTGAGAGTTGCGCCGAGCTGGTCCGTGTGCAAGTGTTAGGCGGGTACCAGTGTTAGGCACACCGCTGGCACGTTTCGTGGAGGTGATATGTCGGTTCGGATTCCCGCGGTCGCTTGGATGATCCTCGGTCTGGCGGCTTGCCACCCCAGCGCCGAGTCGCCTTTGGCGCCCGAAACCCCCGATCCGAGCGGGATCCAAGCGGCAGTCGCCGCCGCCAACAGCATGCCGACGGTGACGATCACCGAGCCGGCAAACGGCACCATCGTCGTCGTCGGGGCGACCGTGCAACTCAGCGCCGACCTCGCCGACCCGGATGTCACCGACACCCACACTTGCTATGTCGATTGGCAACTCGCGGCCGGTCCGGGTACGGTGACGGAAAGCGGGGGCGCCGGAACTTGCACGGCCTCGAACGTCTTCGGGTTCCCAGGCGACTACCAGGTGATCGTGTCGATCATCGACCCCATGGGCGAGACCGCGGTCGACTCGGTCGCGATCACGGTTGCCCTCACGGCGCCACCCCCACCGCCTCCACCGCCGCCTCCGCCGCCAGTGGGCCCCACGCCGCAGACCGGATCGGTCTTGGGCCACGGCCGGCTTCCGGCCGGGACCAGCACGATCGCAGGGGTGGGGGCGCGGGAGGCCGGGATTTGGTTCGACGTGCTGGCCCGTCTCTCGAAGGAGGTCAAAGGCCCCCGCGGGTTGGTGAAAGTCCACATTCCGACGGCCCGTTTCACCTTCGTGTCGACCGATCTCACCAAGATCGACTTTCAGGGCAACCGGGCGGACGTCCAGGGAACCGGCCGACTCAATGGTCGGCGGGGTCTCTCCTTCATGGTCTCCGCCATCGATGGCAACCAGGGAGACCGAGGCCGAGGCACCGATCGGATCCGGATCAAGATCTGGGATGAGCGAGGAGTGGTCTTCGACACCGATCCCGGGATGGCGGTGACCGGCGATCCAATCGCGGTTCCGAAACCGGGACGGATCGTCATCAAGTGAACGACCTCGGGAGCCGTGGCGACCCGACCGTGGCTACGGGAGGGTCGCCACCAGGCTTTCGATCAGGGCGCCGAGCGAGGCTCCCACCTTTCCCGCGATCTCCATCACCTCGGCGTGCGAAAGGGTTCCGCTCCCGAGGCCGGCCGCCGCATTTGTGATGGTCGAAAAGCCCACGCAGCGGACGCCTAACGCCCGCGCCGCGATCACTTCGACGACGGTCGACATCCCCACCGCGTCGGCACCAAGACGCCCCAGCATCCGGACCTCGGCCGGGGTCTCGTAGCTGGGGCCGAGGAGTCCGGCATAGACGCCTTCCGCGAGCGGGATCCGCCGCTCCTCGGCGACCCGGCGAGCGGCGCCCCGGAGGACCCCGTCGTAGGCCACTGACAAGTCGGGAAACCGGGTCTCATCCGGCCGGACCGGACCTTCGAGCGGCGAGCGCCCGGTGAGGTTGAGGTGGTCGGTGATCAACATGATGGTCCCGGGCCCGAAGGCGCGGTTGATCCCACCGGCCGCGTTGGTGACGATCAGCGTTTTCACGCCGAGGGCCGCGAAGACCCGGACCGGCAGCGCGGCCACCTGAGCCGGATACCCTTCGTACATGTGGAAGCGGCCGCTTTGGGCGATCACCGGAACGCCGCCCAAGGTGCCGACGACAAGCTCGCCTTGGTGGCCCGGCACCGTGGGCAAGTGAAAGCCAGGAATCCGATCGTAGGCGATCCGGGTGGCACCGGCGATCCGGTCGGCGAGCGGGCCGAGCCCGGAGCCGAGGACGAGGGCCACCGCCGGGCGGGACGATAGCTGGCCGGCGATGGCGGCCGCCGCTTGGCTCACCTCCTCGCGCGACCCGGCGATCATGGGATGCTCTCCAGCTCGGCCCGCACCCTGGCCACCAGGACGGCGCGGTCGGCCGGCGGGAGGAAGGCGGCCTCGAAACCGTTGAGAATGAGCCGATCGATCTCGGCCCGGGTGAATCCCAACGCTCGATGGGCCAGCCAATATTCGTCGGAGAGACTGACGCCGCACATGAGCCAACTGTCGGTGGACAGCGACACTTTGAGCCCCCGGTCGAGATAACCCCGAACCGGGTGATCGGCCGCGGCACGGACCGCGTGGGTTTGCAGGTTGCTGGTCAGGTTGATCTCGATCGGAATCCCGCGCTCCCGAACCCGGCGCTCGAGCTCGGGGCTCTCGTGGAGCCGGGTGCCGTGGCCAATGCGCATCGCGTGGCAACGCGTGATCGCCTCGTCGATCGACTCGGGTCCGGCGGCCTCGCCGGCGTGAACGGTGATGGCGAGGCCCCCGGTCAAGGCGATGTCGAACGCTTCGCCATGCGCCCCGGGCATCCGACCCGCCTCGCCGCCCGCCAGATCGAACGCCACCACGCCGCGCGACCGCATCCGAACGGAATGGGTGGCGATCTCGGTCGACACATCCGGCGAGTAGTGACGGAGTGAGCAATTGATGATCGCGGTCGTGACGCCAAAGGCGCGCTCGCCCCGCTCGAGGCCGCGGCGCTCGGCATCGATGACCTCGTCCAGGGTCAAGCGGCCTTTCGTGCTGAGGCGAGGGCAGTAGCGCACCTCGAGGTAGCGGACGTTGTCGGCGGCGGCGTCCTCCACCATCTCGTAGGCGACTCGCTCGATGGCCTCGGGCGTTTGGAGCAGCGGGATCGTGAGGTCGAAGCGAGTGAGAAACTCCTCGAGGTTGGCGGCGTTATCGACCACCATGTGCCGTCGCAAGACGACCGGATCGTCAGTCGGCAGCGGGAACCTGGCGGCCCGAGCCAGGTCGATCATCGTCTCGGGGCGGAGCGATCCATCGAGATGGACGTGCAGCTCCGCCTTCGGGAGCCGGGCGATCGTCTCGCGAGTGACGGCCCCGTGGGTCGCGCCACGTTGCGCCCCCATCGCGACCCGGATGATCGCGCCGGCCGTGGCCGGGGCGTCGGGGTCGACCGGGATCCCGCGGCCATCGGTCAGTCGCGCCCGCCCGCCGTCGAGGGCCTCGATCCAGCGGCGATCGACCAGCGCCAGCGCGTCGCGGACCGAGGCTCCCGGATCCACCGCCACCTGAAGGTCGTTGACGAACACGGGCACGGTCATGGAGCGGTCACCGCGATCCACCGGCGGCCGGCCGGAGCCCGAATCGGCTGGGGAAGTCTCTTGACCCACGCAATCAGCGCCTCGAGATCGGTCTTTCCGGTGGACCGCTGGGGCATGCCTCTGAGCATCGCGAAACCGCCACCGCCGCCGGCCAGGAAGTCGGACAGGGCCAGGACGTAGCGACGGCGCGGGTCCACTCGGGTACCGTCGAGCCGCCGAATCTCGATGACCCGGCTGCCGCTCGGGCGCCTCGGATCGTACCGGACCTTGAGGCCGGAGAGGTGGACGTCGGGAACACCGCCCGCCACGCCGTGTTCCAGAACCTCAGCGAGCTGGTTCCCGGTGACGGTGACCCGGACCACGACGTTCGAGAACGGGTGGAGCTCGAAGAGATCGGAATAGCTGAGCGGCCCGGGCAGCAGCGAGCGGCGGATCCCGCCATTATTCATCAAGGCGAAATCGGCCTGCGCGGCCTGCCGCTGCGCGTCGGCGATCAGGTTCCCGAGCGGATATTCACCGCGACCGTTGAGCAGCGAATCGCCGAGCCGCACGACGATGGTGTTCGCCAGTCGCTCGACCAACGGACGGTAGCGCTCCACCAACGCCACCGCGGCCGAATCGGGGCGGCCCCGATCGGCGTAGACCGTCTCGACCCGGGTTCGCCACGACCGACTGCCGCTCGAATCCCGCACCAAATCCGCGATCCCAATCGCGGTCCCGTTGGCGCGAGCCGACACGATCGGCACGCCGCGGACCGTCGTGTTGATCAGCGTGTGGGTGTGACCGGCAACGACCAGATCGAAATCGCCGGGCTGGAATTCCTGGGCCAGATCGACGATCTGACCGGTGCACACCGAGTCGCAGCGGGCGCCCTCGTGGGCTACCAGCACGGTGAAGTCGGGCTTGGTCCCTTTGACTTCGGCCAGGACATCGGCGAGCGCGGCCCGCCCGCCGCGGAAATGGAGGCCTCTCACGTGCTGATCGAGCACGATGGTCTTGGTCGCCGCGGTGACATACCCGACCACCGCCACGCGATAGGGACCAGCGGCGACCAGGGCATACGGTCGGGCCCAATCCGGTCGCTTGCCCGTCACCGAATCGAAGACGTTGGCAATGAGCCACGGATAGCTCGCCTGCCGAAGCCGGGCCTTGAGGCTATCCACGCCCCAGTCGAGCTCGTGGTTGCCAACGGCCGCCGCCGTCAACCCGAGCAGGTTCATCGCTTCCACGGCGGACCGCCCGTACACCAGGTTCGAACCCAACGTCCCTTGGAGCTGGTCCCCGGCGTCGAGCCGCAGACCCGGGCATCGGCAGTCGGCCGCCACGCTGTCCATCATGCTCTTCAGAGCCGCGATCCCACCGATCGGCCGGCCCTCGGACCAAGGGTATTGGCGGGGCTCGAGGGCCCCGTGAAAGTCGTTGATGGTCAGGACGCGCAGCAAGACGGTGTCGGCGGGAGGAGCGGACCAAAGGAGGGCCCCGGCGACTAGTTGGAGCAGCATGGGGGAAAATAGACGGTTGGGCGGACAGGTGGGTAGGCGGGCCCCTGTCACCACTGTGGCCTCGCCGACGCGCCCGCCCCCGAGATCGGTCTCAACGTCCTGGCCGCGGAACCGAGGAGAGTGACGGATTCTGAGAGGACCGTAACGAGCGTCATACGGCTTGACCACCGAGCGACCTGAATCATATTCGTCTTGACGAATATGAGCGCGTCCCCTTCCTCGACCGCAGTGCTGGTCGCCGTGTCGGCGCCGACCCGGTGTCGAATCCTGACTGAATGCTGCCGCGACCGATCGCTCGCGAGGGACCGGAGTCGAGCCGGGACGGGACCCTGGGTGAAGTCATGACCCACCGGATCCTCGTGGTCGACGATGAGCCCGACATCACCGCATTAGTCGCCTATCACCTGGCCAAGGCCGGCTACCGGGTGTCCACCGCATCGAGCGGCGCCGATGCCCTGCGAGCCGCCAGCGAACAACGGCCTGACGTCGTCGTTCTCGATTTGATGCTCCCGGGTCTCTCCGGGCTGGATGTCCTCCAAACCCTCCGGCACCAGGACGATACCCGAGATGTTGGGGTGATCCTGCTCACGGCTCGCCGAGAGGAGGCCGATCGGGTTCGGGGACTATCGCTCGGTGCCGACGACTACCTCACCAAGCCATTCTCACCGAGCGAGCTCACCCTTCGGGTCGCGGCAATCATCCGCCGACTCGCCGCGCCGTCGACCGCGAGCGGATCGCAGCTCACGGCCGGGCCGATCGGGATCGATCGCTCGGCCCACCGGGTGACGGTCGGCGACAAAGAGTTGCAGCTCACCGCCACTGAATACAAACTCCTGCTCACCCTGGTGGAGCGACGCGGCCGAGTGCAGACCAGGCCGCAGTTGCTCGAAATCGTGTGGGACGCCCAACCCGATATCCAGACCCGAACGGTCGACATGCACGTCCAACGACTGAGAACCAAACTCGGCGGAGCCGGTGACCTGATCGAGACAATCCGCGGATTCGGTTATCGGTTCAAGGCTCCCGAGAAGGCCGCCCGGGCCCGGTGAACTATGCCACCCGCCTGATCGCGGGTACCGTGACGGTCCTGGTCATCACGGCCGTGGTCCTGGTGATCGGGATCGACCGTTCGCTCCATCCGGATCTCCGGAACCAATCCCTGGCCTCGCTCCGGAGGGAGGCCATCCTGATCCGCGCGGCGCTCCCTAGCGACTCGACCGAATGGGCCGCATTCAGCCACCGATTCGCCCAAGCCGCGGGACTCCGCGTCACCATTATCGATAGCTCGGGCCGGGTTCGAGCCGAATCGGACCTCGATGACACCGAGGTTCAGCGGATCGAGAACCACGCCGCCCGACCGGAAGTCGTAGCCGCCCTGGCGACAGGGAGCGGCTCCGATACCCGGACCAGCGCCACGGTAGGACGCCCGTATCTGTATCTGGCGATCACCGGAGGGCCCGGTGTCATCCGAGTGGCCATGAGCTACGAGGAGGTCGAGTCGATCGTGGCTCGGACCCGACGGGTGGTCCTGGTGGCCGCGCTCCCCGCCCTGCTCCTGGGCTCGTTGCTGGCCTGGCTCGCCAGTCGCCGAATCGCCCGACCGCTCGGGGAAATCGGGCTCGCCACCCAGAGAATCGCCCGCGGCGAAAACCCCCAACTACCCGTGTCGGGCATCCCGGATGTCGATCGACTGAGCGCCGACTTGAGGAAAATGCACCGCGAGCTGGTCGATCGATTCGAAAGCCTGCAACGGAAACAGTCGGAAACGACCGCGATAGTCGATTCGATGGTGGAGGGCGTCCTGTCTTCCGACCCCAAGGGAGAGATCGTCACGGCAAATCCGGCGGCGCGGCGACTGCTGGGCTACGGCGAGTTGGAGGCGCTCCCTTCCTTGTTGCTCTTGATCCGCTCGAAAGAGGCCCGCGAGGCGCTCGCCGGCGTCGCCGCTGGCGGACAGGTCGTCGATCGGGAGATCAGTCTGGGCGATCGGACCTGCCTCCTCAACGCCCGGAGGCTCCCGACCGGCGGAACCGTCGTGGTGCTCCACGATCTCACTGACCTCAAACGACTCGAGACGATCCGCCGAGATTTCGTGGCCAACGCGTCCCACGAGCTGAAAACGCCGCTCACCGCAATATCGGGGTACGCGGAGACCCTGCTCTCAGATCGGCCCGACCCGGAAATCTCCGAGCGGTTCTTGGAGACGATCCTCGCCAATGCCCGGCGGATGCAACGCTTGGTCGACGACCAGCTCGACCTTTCGAGAATCGAGTCGGGCCGTTGGTCTCCGGCCCTCGAGCGGATCGCCATCGAGCCGGCGGCCCGTGAGGCCTGGGCGTTGGTGCGGGCCCCTCAGGTCGGGACGCCCCGATTGGAGGTCGACCTCGAGCCGGCGGCCTCGTTCGTTCAGGCCGATCCCGACGCCGTTCGCCAGGTTTTGCGCAACCTCTTCGAGAACTCCGTTCGCCACACTCCCCCAGGCGGGTCGGTGACAGTCACCGCGTCGCGCGAGCAGGGCCGCACCCGGATCAGCGTCGCCGACACTGGGACCGGGATCGGAGCGGATCATTTGGCGAGGATTTTCGAGCGGTTCTATCGGGTCGATCCGAGCCGCTCCCGCGATCAGGGCGGAACCGGCCTCGGGCTCGCGATCGTCAAGCACTTGGTCGAGGGACACGGGGGTCGGGTGGCCGCCGAGAGCGAATTGGGGCGGGGCACCGTCATTCACACCTGGTGGCCCGACGCTCCTATGAACCCGCCGGATCCCGCGAGCGACCACCGGTGGTCCCGATCGGAATGATGTCGGGCGTCAGAATCGGACTGCGGCCGCCACGCCGAGCGGGGTCGCGGGGGTGGGCAGGACGACCCGGACCCACCGGTCCGTCCTCAGAACCGTGAAGCCCAGCACGGCCCCAGCCACCAGACCGACCGCGGCTCCAGCCGCCAGCCTGTTTCCAGAGCAGTTGCTCCCCGATCCGAAGGTCCCTCGGCAGGTCGCCGCCCCGAGCAAGCCGCCAGCCAGGAGCCCGGCCCCGCCGCCGTAAATCAATCCCTGTGCCAACGACGGTTTGGTACCCGCGCTTCGCTCGAGTGCGCTGATTCCTCGGAAGTTGACTTCGACCGATTCGGTGGAGTCGGCGGGTCGGAAGGTCAGTCGATCGTTGCTCACCGACCTGACGGTCCCGATTCTGGTGTTCAGCCCATACGACTGCGCGGTGACCCGAACCCGGTCGCCAACGGCGACTGGCTCTTGGGCCATCGCCGGCGCGGCCAGGATCACGACGGAAAGGAGCCAGGGGCGCATCGTCGACCTTTCGCGGTGTGCGGCTCCAAACCATAGTCCGGGCGGCACCGATCGGGAAGCGGCGGTCTCGACATCGTCGCCGTTACGAAACCGTTACCCAACCTTGACGGTTGGGTGACTGCCGCCCGCGAAGGTTACGGCCGCGTTGCTGATTGGTGACGTTCAGATCAATGAGTCGAACAATCCTCGCGGAGACTCCATGCGCTGGTTCCTTGGAATGGGTTTGCTGGCGATCTCGGTGGCATCGCCCGCGTCAGCGCAGGAGACCTACCCCAACTTCGTGATCGGTGCTCGGCTGCAAACCCAATTCTACGCCTTCGACAACGACAATCAGTCGAGGACCGGATCGACCAGCAACTTCTACATCCGGCGTGCCCGCATCCAGTTCAACGGCAAGTTGCGCGAGAACATCAGCCTGGTCATCCAGCCGTCGTTCGAGGGTGGCCGCGCAACGGGAGTGCGGCTCCGAGACGCGTATATGGATATTCGCGCGACGCCAGCGGCGGCGAAGACCAGCTTCACCTTTCGGATGGGGGCCGAGAAAAAGCCGTTCAACCGCTACGAGTTGAGTTCGTCCAACAATCTGCCGTCGTTGGAGCGCAACGCCGGCCGGGGTCTTCTGCCGGTCGCATCGAACAACTTGTTCGAAGTCGGCGGATACCTGGCGACCGATTTGGGAACTTCTCTCATTCTCGGCCACCAGTTCGACCCGAGCCGCCGCTTTGTGATGCAGCTCGGCGTCTACAACGGTCAGGGGGAGAGTCTCAACGATGCAAACGGAGCCAAGTCGGTGGGGCTCCGAGCCACTCTCGACGTGACGAAAGATCTTGGCTTCGGCGCCTCGGTCTTCTCGCATGAGGGGGTCGTCGCGATCACGGGGGCGCAAATCGACAGCTCGCTCCGAAACAACGCCTTCGGCCTCGAGGCCCAATGGGGTCGCATCGGGAGCGAGGGTCTGTTTCTGATCGCCGACTACATGCGGGGCCAGGCCTTTTCCGCCACCAAGGCGATCATGAGTGGGGTTTCCTTGGTCGGCGCGTACCACGTCCGAACGCCGAAGTCGAAGGCATTCTTTGCGGTGGAGCCGGTCCTCCGGATCGATTTTGCCGATCCCGACACCGACCTCTCCAACAACGCGTCGACCCTCTTCACGGCCGGGGTCAACGTGTACTTGACGGCGCGGGCGCAACTCCGGTTGGTGTTCGAGTCGCAGAACCCGGAACTGCCGGGCGCGCCGACCATCTCGGGACTCCGCTCGGGCTGGACGATGCATTTCTAGAGGGATCATGCGGCAGGCTTCTACTCGAGCAAGGAGTTGATCGTGAGGATATTTCCCTTGATGGGCGCGGTAGCCGCGGGGTTGGTGGTGACCACCGCCGAGATCGTGGGCCAAGCGAACTTGAACGGCGCCGGGGCGACCTTCCCCAATCCCATATACACCAAGTGGTTCGATGGCTACGCCAAGCGGACCGGCGTCAAGATCAACTACCAGTCGATCAGCTCGGGCGGTGGGATTCGGCAGTTCACCCAAGGCACCGTGGATTTCGGCGCCTCGGACGGCCCGATGACCGATACGCAGATCGCCGCCGTCCAGGGGAACGTCGCCCACATCCCGACGGTGCTCGGCGCGGTCGTTCTCACCTACAACTTACCGGGGGCGGGCACCGCCAAGTTGAAGCTCGACGGACCGACCATCGTCGATATCTTCCTCGGGAAGATCACGAAATGGAACGATTCGCGTCTCGCCGCGCTCAACCCCGGCATCAAGCTGCCCGCGTCCGATCTGTTGGTCGTTCGCCGGTCGGATGGCTCGGGCACGACCTACGTGTTCGTCGACTATCTCGCCAAGGTCTCCGCCGAGTGGCGATCGAGGGTGGGTGTCAACACCGCCGTCAACTGGCCCGTCGGGCTGGGTGGCAAGGGGAACGAGGGCGTCACCCAGCAAGTGAAACAACTGGAAGGTAGCATCGGTTACGTCGAGCTGGTGTACGCCCTGGCCAACAAGCTGTCATACGCGTCGGTCATCAACCCGGCCGGGAAACCCGTCGATCCGACCCTCGAAGCCGTCACCGCCGCCGCGGCGAGCGCCAAGCTTCCGGCCACCACCGATTTTCGGGTTTCGATCACCAACGCCCCTGGCGCTCAGGCGTACCCGATCGCCTCGTTCACCTGGCTCTTGGTCAAAGCGGACAATGGGGACGCCACCAAAGGGAAGCAGCTCAAGGACTTCTTGGTCTGGATGGTGGGCGCCGAGGCCCAGAAGATGGCGGCCGACCTCGGATACGCCCCGCTGCCCGGCGACGTTTCGGGCCTCGTCACGGAGCGCATCAAGGCGCTCAAAGTTGCCGGTCGAGTGACCTGATGGCAGGGCCCGAGTCCCGACGGGTCGACATCGCTCCGGTTTCCGCTCCGCTGACCGGGCGGAACCCGGGCGACTTGCTCTTCAAGTCGGTTCTGACTCTCGCGGCCGTTGCGGTCCCGTTGCTTCTCGGGTTTCTCGTTTACGAGTTGTATCTGGGGTCCGAGCTCGCGATCGATCGGTTCGGTTTGGCGTTTGTCCGGACCAGCACCTGGGATCCGGTGGCCGAGGAATTCGGGGCGTGGCCGTTGATCTTCGGGACGCTCCTCTCAGCGACGATCGCGCTGGCGATCGCGGTTCCGCTGTCCCTCGGGGTCGCGATTTACCTCACCGAGTTCTCCCCCAACTGGCTCCGTCAACCGGTTTCGTTCGTGATCGAGCTGCTGGCGGCCATCCCGAGCGTGGTGTACGGACTTTGGGGGATTTTCGTGCTGATCCCTTTCCTCCGTACTACCGTCTTCAAGTTCCTCCACGCCAAGCTGGGCTTCCTCCCGATTTTTAGCGGCCCGGTCTACGGCAATTCGATGCTCGCCGCGGGGATCATTCTCGCGATCATGGTGATGCCGTACATCATGTCGGTATCGCGGGAAGTGCTGCTGGCGGTTCCCGCGAGCCAGCGGGAGGCGGCATTGGGGCTGGGGGCCACCCGCTGGGAGGCGGCTTGGACCGCGGTGGTGCCCTATGCCCGCTCGGGAATCGTCGGCGCGGTGATTTTGGGATTGGGACGGGCGTTGGGCGAAACCATGGCAGTGACGATGCTCATCGGCAATCGTCACGAGGTCGCCGCCTCGCTTCTTGCTCCCGGCTACACGATGGCGGCGGTGATCGCCAACGAGTTTACCGAGGCCGCCAGCGACATTCACTACGCCGCCCTCACCTATGTCGCATTGGTGCTGTTCGGGGTGACCGTCATCGTCAACGCCGGCGCGCGGCTCCTGATTTGGCGGGTGTCTCGCGGCCAGGTCGAGGGGGGCCGGGGAGTATGAACCGGCTGGCGTGGCGCCGGTGGAAGAGCCGGACCATGGTCGGTCTGATGATCGCGGCGGTGGTGTTGGCGGTGACGCCGTTGATCCTGATTCTCGGCACCGTGATCGTCAAGGGTGCCGGCAGCATCAACCTCGACTTCTTCCTCCAGACCCCCGCGCCCGCCGGCGAGACGGGTGGCGGAGTAGCCCACGCGATTGTCGGCACCCTGATGATCGTGGGCGCGGCCTGTCTCTTCGGACTCCCAATCGGGATCGCCGCCGGAATCTACTGCGCCGAGTTCAGCACGACCCGCCTCGCCTTCGGCGCCAGGTTCGTGGCCGATGTGTTGAACGGCACCCCGTCGATCGTAGTGGGCATCTTCGCCTGGACCCTGATCGTCGACGTCCAAAAACACTTCTCGGGGTGGGCCGGAAGCGCGTCGCTGGCGATGCTGATGATTCCGATGGTGATGCGAACCACCGAGGAGATGATCAAGCTGGTTCCCCATTCGCTCCGCGAAGCGGCGCTCGCTCTGGGCTACCCCCGCTGGCGTACCGGGCTCAGCGTCGTGATCCGAACTTGCCTACCGGGGATCGTCACCGGCAGCCTGCTGGCGATCGCTCGGGTGGCGGGAGAAACGGCGCCGCTCCTCTTCACCGCGTTGGGGAGCCAGTTCATGAGTCGCGATCTCGGCCAACCGATGGCGGCGCTCCCGTTGACCGTCTTCACCTACGCGACCGGCCCTTACGACGACTGGCACCGAATCGCCTGGGCCACGGCCCTGGTGTTGATCCTGATCGTGCTGATGCTGAGTCTCCTGGCCCGGCTCGCCACCCGGCGACGATTCGATGTCAAGCTCTGAGCCCCAGGTCCGGATCCGGACCGAGCATCTCTCCGCGTACTATGGCACCTTCGCGGCGGTCAAGGACGCGACCATCGGGTTCGCCAGCAACCAGGTTCACGCCCTGATCGGGCCGTCGGGCTGCGGGAAATCGACTTTTCTCCGGACCCTCAATCGGCTGCACGAGGAGGTCGGCGGGCAGATCGAGGGGCGGGTCCTGCTCGACGACGAAGACATCTACGGCCGCCTGGTGAGCCCCACCCTCCTTCGGCGCCGGGTCGGGATGGTGTTTCAGAAGCCGACCCCCTTTCCCACGATGTCGGTCTACCAGAACGTCGCCGCCGGTCTCAAGGTGGGCAGCCGGCTCTCCCGAAGAGCGATCGATGAGACCGTCGAGCGCGCCCTGACCCAAGCCGCCCTCTGGCCGGAGGTGAAGGATCGGCTCCGAGCCAGTGCGATGGCCCTTTCCGGTGGCCAGCAGCAACGGCTCTGTATCGCCCGGACGATCGCTCCCGAGCCCGAGGTGGTCTTGCTCGACGAACCGACCGCCTCCCTCGACCCCCAAGGAACCCAGCGGATCGAGGAACTATTGTTCGACCTGAAGCGACACTTCACGATCATCATCGTGACCCACAACATGCAACAGGCGGCCCGGGTCTCCGACACCACGACGTTCTTCTACCTCGGCACCCTGGTCGAGACCGGCGCGACCAAACAGATATTCACCGCACCCTCCGTCGAGCGAACCGAGGCGTACATCACGGGTCGGTTCGGGTGACCGGCGATCCCGCGGTCGAGGCCCGAGGGTTCTCGTTCAGCTACGGACCTCGCCAGGTTCTTCACGATATCACCATTGCGATCCAGCAGCGCGCCGTGACGGCGATCATTGGTCCATCGGGGTGTGGCAAATCGACCTTTCTGCGCTCGATCAACCGGATGAACGACCTCATCACTGACCGGCGTTACCACGGGGATATCTTGGTCGAAGGCACGTCGGTGTTCGATCGGACCACGGACTTGGTCACCCTCCGGCGACGCGTCGGCATGGTCTTTCAGCGGGCCAACCCGTTCCCGAAGTCGATCTTCGACAATGTGGCGTACGGCGCCAAGTTGAACGCCCTGGCCAGCCGTCGGGAACTCCCCGACCTGGTCGAGCGCTGTCTCCGCCAGGCGGCCCTCTGGGACGAGGTGAAGGATCGTCTCGACAAGCCGGCTACCGGGTTGTCCGGCGGCCAGCAACAGCGTCTCTGCATCGCGAGGGCCCTCGGCAACGCGCCGGACGTCCTTCTCATGGACGAGCCCTGTTCCGCTCTCGACCCAATCGCCACTCAGCGGATCGAAGAGCTGATGTTCGACTTGAAGCAACGGTACACGATCGTGATCGTCACCCACAACATGCAACAGGCGGCTCGGGTCTCCGACCTGACCGGTTTCTTCGATGCCGGCCGGCTGATCGAGTACGGAGTCACCAGCCAGATTTTCACGGCGCCGAAACAGGAGCGGACCGAGGCGTACATCACGGGGAGGTTCGGATGAGCCAGGATGGAGGCAGCGTTGTCGGGAGCGGCGGTGCGGGTGAGGGAGGCGGCACAGTCGGTGGCGGACACCGCCATTTTCACGACGAGCTCAGCCAGCTCAAGGTCCGGCTCTTGACCATGTCCGGAGAAGCGGAGGCGGCGGTTCGGGTCGCGGTCGAGGCGCTCCTCGAGCGGGATCCCGCCAAGGCCGACCGGATAATCGCCGGCGATCGCATCATCGACGCCATGGAGGTCGAAGTCGAGGAACAGTGTCTGAGCCTGCTGGCCCTCCAGCAACCGATGGCCAAGGACCTCCGGCTCTTGATGGCCGCCTTCAAGATTTCGAGCGACCTCGAGCGGGTCGGAGATCATGCCGTCAACATCGCCCAGGCCGCCGTTCGCTTGTCGGAAGGCGCTCCGATCACCCCGGAGCCGGAAATCGTCGAGATGGCCCGGCTCGCTCGCGAAATGCTGGCCGACGCGCTCGAGGCCTTCGTTCGCGGAGATGCCGTCGCCGGGCGGGAGATCTGCCTCCGGGACGACAAGGTCGACGCCTTCAACCGGTCGATGTTCCGGATCCTTCTCACCCATATGATGGAGGACCCCCATTCGATCGGCGCCGGGATGCAGCTGCTGCTGGTGTCGCGCAACCTCGAGCGGATCGCCGACCTGGCGACCAACATCGCCGAGGACGTGGTGTTCCTGGTGGAGGGGAAGTCGATCAAGCACCACGCGGAGGAGTTCGGTCCCAAGTAGATTTGTCGGCCATGGAAACGCGCCCCGCCGCCCTTCCGGCCGAACGGATCGCCGCCATCGACGTCGGATCGAACTCGATCCGGATGTCGGTGGCCGACTACGATCCGGCCAAGGGTCTGGTCATCGTCGACGAAATCAAGGATCAGCCCCGGCTGGCGGCCGGAATCGCCGCCACCGGGGCCCTCGATACCTTCGCGATGGCCCGTGCCATCGGGGTCCTCAAACGCATGAAGGAGGTTACCGACCGCCGGGGTGTGACTCGCCTGCGCGCCGTGGCGACTTCGGCCGTTCGCGACGCCGAGAACGGCCGGATGTTCGTGAAGCGCGTCAAGAAGGAAACCGGGATCGCGATCGAAGTCGTCGACGGAGAGACGGAGGCCAATCTCTCGTTCCGCTCGGTGGCCCACCACTTCTCACTCACCAGCGGCCGAGTGCTGATCGTCGACATCGGGGGCGGGAGTCTCGAGCTGATCGGGGCGGTCAGCGGCCTGGTCGAACTGACCGCCTCGCTTCCGTTAGGCACTGTCCGACTCACCGAGCAATGGCTCACCGGCGACAAGCCAACCCGGCGCGCAGTCGCTCGCCTCCGGGACTGGGTTCGCCGCCGCCTCAAGAAGGCCGTTCCCGAGCGAGACTGGCGGGGCACCACCACCGTCATCGGGTCGGGAGGCTCGTTCACCAACCTCGGCCGAATGATCCGCGCTCGCCGCGGGTACGACGTCGGCGAGGCGGTGCACGGCGAGTCGGTCACCCCGGCGGAACTCGAGCAAGTCCTCGAATGGCTGGCGACCAAGACGTCCGAGGAACGGGCTCAGGTGCCCGGGCTGAACCCCCAACGGGCCGACATCATCCTCGCCGGCCTCGCCGTTACCGCGGAGCTCCTCGACGTGGTCGAGGCTCGGAGCCTCACCATCAGCGGGTACGGACTCCGAGAAGGCATTCTCCTCGAGATGGTGGGCGATCAACGGTCCCTGGTGGCCGATCCGCTCCGAGCGATGCGGGAGTTCGTCGAGCGTTGCCAGGGCGATCTCCGTCACGTCGAGCAAGTTCGCCTGCTCGCCCTGAGCCTGTACGATCGTTTGAGCGCCACCCTCGGCTGCCTTCCCGAAGAACGCTACTTCCTCGAGGCCGCCAGCCTCCTGCACGACGTCGGTCAGGTCGTGAGCTACCGCCGCCATCACCTGCACAGCTACCAGCTCATCCTCCACGCCGAGCGGCTCAGCTTCACCGCCCGAGATCGCCAGCTGGTCGCCACCATAAGCCGCTACCACCGCAAGAAGGGACCCCGGAAAACCGACGAAGAGTTCTCCCGCCTTTCGGAAGCCGACCAGGCCGTCGTTCGACGACTGGCCGGAGTCCTTCGGGTGGCCGACGGCCTCGACCGCGGACATTCGGCCATGGTGGCGGAGGTCACCACTCGCCTCACTAAGAACCATCTGACGATCCGGGCGGCTCCGCGGTTGCCCCGGGGCGATCTCTCCCTCGAGCTCTGGGGTGGCTCCCGGAAATCCGATGTGCTGGAGAAGTACCTCGGTCGCGCGGTAACCGTCGACCTCAAACGGGAGAGCCCCCGGATCCCTTGACGCCGCCTTGATCGGGGACGCCTAGTCTGCGCCGAGATTCGTTCTCGGGTCCGACTAGGAGGTCCGATGTCAACCGCCGAGTCCGCAAGCTGGGTGACCCATACCGTGCCACGGTTGCCCAACGGCAACGAACCTCGGTAGCCGATGACGTGACGTCGATCGAGGCGATTATCTCCTGGAACGAACTTCCAGAGACGGGCGGAAAGGGCCGGCTTTTGGAGCGGCTGCTCCTCGACCAGACGACGAACCAGTACGAGCGAAACGTTCGGTGCTCGCCTCGGGCGCCTTGATCAAGCCGGGAGGGCTCGGTCCCGAATGCCGGACCTTCACTTCGCCTTGGGAACTAGCCCCACCACTCGGACCGGCCCACCCGAACCCTTCTCGATCTTCATGGGCAGCGCAATGAGGAGAGCCCCGACCGGCGGGAGTTGATCGAGGCCCTTCAGGTTCTCGAGCCCGATGCCGTTTGTGGCCGCCAGGACCCGGTGGACTTGGAAATCAGCCGAGGGACCGTGGTCGATCGACGGGGAGTCGATCCCTAACCCCGCGATCCGCCGCTCCTCGACCAGGAGTTTGGCGGCCTCGGCGCCATATCCCGGGAAATGGAGCTTGGACGCATCACCCGTCGTCGAGTCGCCGAAATACGCGAGGCGATCACCCCAACGTTGGTCCCAGCCGGTCCGAAGCAGCACCAACGCCCCCGCGGGTATCGGCCCGTAGGCCCGCTCGTGCGCGAGAACGTCGCTGACCTCGAGGCGCGCATCCCGGTCGGCCGCCGCCCGCGTGGAGAGATCGATCACCACCGCTGGCGCGATGAGCTGTTCGAGCGGGATCTGATCGGCCGTTCGCCCACCCTCGAAGAAGTGGATTGGGGCATCGAGATGGGTCCCGCCGTGCTCCGGCGAGGAAAACCGGTAGGCCGAGTAGAACCAACCACCCGGCGTGGGCCCATACGCCAACTGGTCGAGCTGGAAGCCGCTCGGTGAGGTCGGCCAGTACAAGGTCGTGGGCGTAAACGAATGGGTCAGGTCGACCATCCCAGGCAGGTCTCCCAGATCGAGACCCGTCGGCCTCCCGCATCCAAGCACCAACACGAACCCCCAAAGGGCTCTGTCTCTCATAGTCACCGGTATCCACCCTATCCGTCTTACCCGTCCGACCCGTCTTACCCGTCTTACCCGTCCGACCCGTCTTACCCGTCCTACCCGTCTTACCCGTCTTACCCGTCCTATTCCGGCCACGGCGCTCCCTGATCCTTTTTCGTCACCCGCGCCATCCCTCGATAGAGAAATTTCTGGACCCGTTTCCCCTCGTAGGTCTCCGTCGTATAGATGTTGCCACGAGAGTCGGTCGCGATACTGTGGACCGCGAAGAACAGCCCCGGCTGACGACCGCCCCCGCCGAAGCTGGTCAGGATCTCGAGCGACTTCCGATCGATGATGTAGACTTTCATGTTCTTGCCGTCGGCCAGGTAAATGAACTGTTGGCCGGGGTCCTTCGAGAAGGCGATGTCCCAGGTCGACCCGTCGCCCAGGGTCAACGGGGCAACGAGCTTCTCGGTCACGAACGACCCGTCGCGACGGAAAACCTGGATCCGATCGTTCGGCCGGTCGCAGACGTACACCAGCCCGTCCTCCGAGGGTTCCGCGCAATGGACCGGGTTCCGAAACTGTTTGGCCAGAGGCGCCTGGGGATCGTACCGTCCGAGATTGGCGTCGTCGGGCTTGGCGCCATAGGCGCCCCAGTATCGTTTGAACGCCCCCGTGTTCGCGTCGAGTACGGCGACCCGCTTGTTGCCATAGCCATCCGAGATGTAGGCCTCCTCGCCCTTCGAGTCGAACGAGATCTTCGCCACTCCGCCGAATTGCTCCTGGCTGTTGCTGTTCGGCTTGAGGCCCGGGGTGCCGATCTGGAGCAGGAACCTGCCATCCCGGGTGAATTTGAGGAGATGGGAGTCGGTTTCGCCGTTGCCGCCGATCCAGACGTTGTCCTTGGGGTCGACCGTGATGCCGTGATTCGACGATGGCCAGGTATACCCGGTGCCAGGCCCCCCCCAGGAGTTCACGAGGTTCCCCTGCGGATCGAACTCCAGGACCGGCGGAGCCGGCCGGCAGCACTCGCCGGTCGGTGGGGTCGCGGCGGCGCCCATCTCGGTTTGAGGGTTGCCGTTGCCGCGATGAACGATGAAAACGTGATCGCGGGAGTCGACTCCCACCCCCACCGCCGAACCGAGAATCCACTGGTTGGGAAGCGGCTTGGGCCACAGGGGATCGACCTCGAACCGGGGGGCCATGGTTCCCGGCTGGTTGGCTGGTTTCGAGGCGGCCCGATCGAGCGCCAAGGTGCCCGCGCCCAGGGCGACGATCGTTCCGGCCAGGGCGGCGCCCTGAAATCCCCTGCGATGCGTGTTCATGGGTCGGGTCGCTCCGATGTTCCGGGAAATGGTAGGGGCCGGCGAGCGATCGAGGAGATCGTGCCGCCCCAACGTTACCTGCCCCACCCGGCGCCGTCTAGCACCGCTCCGTTGCCCCCCGCGCCGGAGCCGCAACCGCCCGCCCCGGACATCTTGGCTCGAATCCTGCCCTCGATCGGATTTCGGTCGATCGGCATCGATATCCAACGGCCATCGCCCCGAACGCGTGCAAGCCCGGCTCGCCCGGATCGTCTCCTTGCCATCTCCACCTCACCACCGAGGGTTGACACGCCCATGGCTCCAGCCGCCGCCGTTCTGGTCCCGAGCGCCATCGATCCCACCGCTCCAATGCCGGCAGGGGTCTGGCTCGTGACCCTCCTCCTCGCTCCCGACAACTCCTTGTCGCTTGGGCTCAAGGACGAAGGCGGCGGGTTGAGCCCGCTGGGACAGGTGGTTACGTCAATTTGGAACGGAATCGCTCACGAGACGCCGGGCCTCACCCTGGGCGATTTCGCCGTGTGGCCCGACGGCCTCCAAGCCTTGTTGTACGTCCCTTGGGAGGGAAGCTCCCGGACGGTGGGCGCGATCGTCGCTCGCTTCAAGAGCTTGGTCGTCAGCACGGCCGGACGGGCCGGCCTGCTGCTCGAGTCGGCCCTGTGGCAAAGTGGATTTGACGGCCGCCTGATCCAGGATCCTCTCGAGCTGGCCGTCTGCCGGAGTAACATCCGAGCCAACCAGCGCTAGCCCCCCGAATCTCCCCAAGCCGCCGAGGTTCGAGCACCGAGCCCAGGCGTGATACGTTAATCCGCTCTCAACCGGTGAACCCCATGCGACCCGTCAATGCCGACCCGACCCGGCGGGCTTTCCTGCTCCAGAGTGGCTCGTGCGCCGCCCACCTGGCCCTGGCCGCGTCGACCCTCCCACCCAGTCTCCGAATTCGCTGGCCCAGACGGCCCTTGGGCCATGTCGTCGCGCTCGAGCCATTTGGGCGGCTCGAGGAAATCGGTCCCAACGTCTGGGCGCTCGTCTCGACGCCGCTCGGTGGCGACATGACGACGCTCTCCAACGGAGCCATCGTCGCCGGCCGAAGCGGGGTTCTGGCCATCGAGGGATTCTTCCGGCCCGCGGGCGCCAAGTGGCTGGCGGAACAGGCCCGTGAGTTGACTGGCAAATGGCCGACTCACGTCCTGATTACCCATTACCACGGCGACCACGTCAACGGGGTGACCGGCTACGACGATGGCGGATCGCCCCCCACCATCCGGGCGACCTTGGTGACCCGCGACCTGGTCAACTCGAAAAACCAACCGGCCGATCCGGCCCGCGCCGCGACCCTCGAAGGCGCGATCGTCGTCGACCCCGCCACCGAGTCGACGATCGACCTCGGCGGGCGGTTGGTGCGGCTCGTCCCCAAGAGCGGACACACCGCCAGCGACCTGGTCGCGATCGTGGAGGATCCTCGGATCGTCATCGCCGGCGACCTCATCTGGAACGGAATGTTTCCGAATTACGTCGACTGCGTTCCCAGCAGGTTGGCTCGCTCGGTCCGGGAGCTTCGGGTCGAAGCCCGCGACCTGGTCGTCCCGGGCCACGGACCGATCGCCAAGACCGCCGACGTCGACCGCTACCTCGCCGTGCTCGCGGAAGTCGAGCGGGCCGCTCGGGCCGGCAAGCAACGGGGTCAATCCGCGGCAGAAGCCGCGTCCGGTTACACCCTCCCCGCCAGCCTCGGCGACTGGACCCTGTTCACGAAGACGTTCATGGAGACGGCCTTCGCTGCGTGGTACCGGGAGCTGGCCGCGAGCTGACCGGCTCCTCGGCTCGCCACCACGGCGTCGGGACGGCTTCCGCCTTCGGCCACACCTGATCGAGCGTCTCGCCGGAACGCAACACGCCGTTCTTCATCACGTACCGGATCGCGGTGGTGTTCCGGATGTCGTCCAGCGGATTCCGGTCGAGCACCACCAGGTCGGCCAGCTTCCCCGGCTCGATGGTGCCGAGATCGGCCGCGACGCCGATCGCCTTGGCGCCCATGATCGTCGCCACCTGGAGGACCTCCTCAGGCCTCATCCCGCCCATGGCTAGGGCCCACATTTCCCAGTGAGTGCCGAGGCCCTGGAGCTCCCCGTGACCGCCGAGGGCTACCCGTCCTCCGGCCCGGAGAATCGCCGCCGCGCCGGTGGCAATCGCCGGAAAGTGATACTCCCGCTCGGGGTACCAGGCGATCCGCGCCGCCGCGCGCGGGTAGAGGACGTCGATCGGCGTGAAGCGACGGAGCTTGCGATCGGCGATCACCTCCTCACGACCGAAAAAGTAGTGAGACGCGAACGGCCCCCCGAAGGCGACCAGGAGGGTTGGGGTGTAGGTAATCCCGCTACGGGCGAACAGCTGCACGACGTCGTCGTAGATCGGGGCCGTCGGGAGGGCGTGCTCGTTGCCGCTGAAACCGTCGATTGCGTGGGTCAGATCCATCTTGAGGCTGGCACCGCCCTCGGTCGTCGGCATCAACTCCAGTTCCCGGCTCTCCTGAACCACCCATTGGCGCTGGAGCCGATTGCCGATCATGTACGCCTTGACGAGGCCGGTGCGATAGTTGTCCCGATAGCGACGGAGCGTCGTCTTGACCTCGTCCACCGTCCGGAAATCCACGGCGATGATGCCGGGACCGGTCGAGAAGATCCGCGGACCGGTCATCTCCCCGACCTCGACCAGATCGCCGTAGGCAAAGATGTCCGGTCGAAATGATTGGGGATCGCGAACGGCGGTCACCCCGTAGGCCAGGCTCGCCATGGCGCTGTAACTCTCGGTATCGAGGATGCCAAAGCGCTGGTCCCAATGCGCGTGGACGTCGATCAACCCGGGGATGACGTACCGGCCGGTTAGGTCGAGGACTCGGGCTCCGACAGGCGCGGCCGCCCGAGGGCCAATTCGAGCGATCCGGTTGTCGGTCACCACCAAGTCGGCGTTCCGAAGGACCTCCCGGCCCCGCATGGTCAGGACCGTCGCTCCCCGCAGCACGATCGAGCCGCGAGGCGTGCTCCTCGGCCGCTCCACCACCAGCGGCGTCTCGCTGATCCCGGCGGCGGTGTCGGTGATCCCGGAGGGAGCCACCCGTCGATAGAAGGTGGAGCCGGCGCTCCAAGCCACGGTTCGGCCGTCGGCCGACCACCCACCGTCGCTGGCCCCGACGACTGTGAGTGGTACGACGGGCGCGTTAGGCGAGCGGACGTCGATCGTCGGAGCGCTCGTCCCCGGCGCCGGCATCGCGAACCAGTACAGTTGCTCGCCCAGGAGCGCCAACGCCCGATCGCCGGCTGGGCTCAGCCGGATTTCGTCGGCCGGCGTCGCCCCAAAGGGGCCGCCGCTCGCCACCACCTTCAGGTGGGTTTGACGATCGGAGCCGTCCAGCCGCATCGAGATGAGCCCCTCGCCCGGCGTCGTCGCGAACACCCGAGTCGGATCGGGCCCGAAATGAGGACGATTGAGACCCTCAGCCGGCACGATCCGGGTGGCCGACCCCCCGCCGCTCGGAATCGAGATCAACTCCGCATCCGGCGGCACCACGCTCCCGTTGAGCAGTCGCGATTGCCGCGGGGCGCGAAGGGCCACGATCCGGGAACCATCGGGGCTCCAGGCGATCTCCGTGTAGAAGGCCGCCGTCGAGGTCAGCTGTTCCGGCGGGCCCGACCCGGCCGCTCGCGCCCTCCAGATCTGGCCGCCGGCGGACGTCCAGGTGACGAAGGCGATCCACTCCCCGTCAGGCGACCAGGCTGGCTCGAACTCCCGAGGGGATGGCGAGCTGGTCACTCGCCGAGGGTTGCCGTTAGGCAGATCCACCTGATAGAGCGTCGCGAACGCCGAGAACGCGACTCGGCGGCCATCGGGGGCGAGCGTCGGGCGGTGGGCGATCCTGGCACGGACCGGTCCTTGCTCGACCGGTTTGGGGAAATCGAGCGCCGGGACGACCTCGAGCGACACCCGCGCCACGAACGGGATGACGGCGGCCACGCCGGTCGCGATCTCCAGCCGATGCAGCTTGCCGCCATACCCGATCACCAGGGCCGACCCATCCGAGGTAAAGGCGTAGTTCGGCAGCACGTCGCGGGAGGCTCGGGCCTCCAGCTCATCGCGCTGGAGCGGAAAGGCCAGCCATCGCTCGTCCCCGGTCGCCAGATCGCGAACCCGAAGACCGGTCGATCCTTCCAACTGGGTCGCGTAGACCAGGGTGGCACCGCCCGGCGACAACGCCGGCTTGAAGGCGTTGGTGCTTCGGACTACCACCCGCTCCTCCCGGCCGGATCGGAGATCGAGCCGAACGATCCACGCTCGCGGTCCCTCGGTGGACCGATACTGCCGCGGCTCGACCATCGTGTAGTAGAGCGCTCGGCCGTCGGCCGTTGGCTCGGCGCCATACGCCCCCGGATAGGCGGAGGAGACCAGGAGCGACCGAGGGGCTCGGGAACGCTCCCCGAGCCGAACCGGGGGTCCGGCGTCGACGTCGTAGCGCCACAACTCCGCGACGCCGGCGCCGTCGGTCGCGGACACCACGACCGCGCGCCCATCGGGCATCCACACCGGCGAGAACATCGTGGCCAGCCGCTCATTCGACAGTGGCCGAGGATCGCTGCCATCGGCGTTGGCGACCCAGACGTTGTCGGCGCCGCCCCGGTCGCTGATGAACACGATCCGGGTTCCGTCCGGAGAGTATCTCGGCTGGGACTCGAAGGCGGAACCGGTGAGGATTGGCCTGGCGTCGCCGCCGGAGCTCGGCAACGCGTAGAGGTCACCGAGCAGCTCGAAGAGAATCGTCCGCCCGTCGGGCGAGACGTCGAGCGAGAGCCAAGTCCCTTCGCGGGTCGGGAACTCGACCCGTTGAACGGTTGGCACCGGCTGGGCCGATCCTATCGACCACGCGAGCGACGCCGCGGCCGCGACGCCGCCCGTCCATCGAATCACGGAGCGGCGGTCGCCACCGAATCGAAGTACTCGATCATCCGCTTCCGGGTCGCCTCGTCGGGGACGCGCCCCATCGCCCCGCCCATGTTGTCGCGCATGTTGGCGGGCCGACCAGTCGCCGGGATGGCGACCGTGACGGCCGGGTGGCCGATCAGGAATTTGAGGAAGAACTGCGCCCAACTGCCGACGTCGATGTCTTTGGCCCAATCCGGCAGGGGCTTCCCCGCGACCCGCGGAAACAGCGCCGCCCGCCCGAACGGGACCGCCACCAACACCCCGATTTTTCGCTGGATGGCCAGCGGGAGGATCGTGTCTTCGACGTTCCGGTTGGCGATCGAGTAGTCGATCTCGATGAAGTCGAGCGGCTCGTTCTTCATGAGCTGCTCCAGCTCACCGTACTGCCGATCGCTGGTGGTGGTGACGCCGATGTAACGGATCCGCCCCTGCTGCTTGAGCTCCTTCAAGATCCCGAGCTGGGTCGGGATGTCACCCAGATTGTGAACCTGGATCAGATCGATCTTCGGCTTCTTGAACCGCTGGAACGAGGCCTCGATCTGGGCGAGCGCGGCGCTCCGGTCGGCGGTCCCACCACCTCGGCCGGCCACGTTGACCTTGGTGGCCCAGAACACCTTGTCGACGATCCCCAACTCGTTGACGATCCGACCGGCCACCTCTTCGGAGGCGCCGTAGCTGGGAGCGGTGTCGAACACGCTCCCGCCCAGATCGACCATCGTCTTGAGGACCTCCTTGAGGGCCGACACGTCCTCGCTCCGCGCCACCTGCGAGAACGTGGCCGAGCTGCCGAGTCCCACGACCGGAATCCGTTCGCCGCTGGAGGGGATGGGGCGGGTGATCAGACCTCGTGGCTGAGCAAACAGGCTCCGAGGATCGAACGACAGCGCCGCGCCAGCGCCGGCGGTGAGGGCGAGCCAATCGCGTCGAGTAATCATCGCATCGTTCCGGGAAAGGGCTTCGATCAATCTACCAGCGTAACCGGAGCCTCACCAAACGCCCCGGGCTCGCTGGCGGCCGGCGAGCCGCCCCGGCTAGCTTCGGAAGGTCGGCACACCCCTTTGGCCCCGCGAACCTCATGACCAATCGCCTCGGTCGGGAAACCTCGCCCTACCTCCGCCAGCACGCCGAGAACCCGGTCGACTGGTACCCGTGGGGCGAGGACGCCTTTCGACGCGCCCGCGAGGAAGACAAACCGATCCACCTCTCGGTCGGCTACGCCGCCTGCCATTGGTGCCACGTGATGGCGCACGAGTGCTTCGAGGACCCGATCATCGCCCGGGCGATGAACGATCGGTTCATCAACATCAAAGTCGACCGCCAAGAACGACCCGACCTGGATGAGGTCTACCAGAAGGTCGTCCAAATGATGCGCCAGGGAGGCGGCTGGCCGCTCACGGTTTTTCTCACCCCCGCCGGAGAGCCGTTCTTCGGGGGAACCTACTTCCCCCCGGACGACCGATTCGGGCGGCCCGGGTTCCCTCGAGTGCTGGTGGCACTGAGCGAAGCCTGGAGGGATCGCCGGGAGGAGCTCCGCGGCACCGTCGACCAGTTTCTCGAAGGGTACGCCCGGCTGGCCGACCGTTTTTCGGAGCTGGACGGTCCGCCGGGCGCCGACCTCGCGGCCGCCGCGGCCCGGAGCTTCGCCGAGAACACCGATCCGGCCTACGGCGGTCTCGGCCGAGCGCCCAAGTTCCCGAACCCGGCCTGCTACGATTTGGTCCTCCGAGTCTCGCAGCGAACCGGCGAGGCGGCTCTGCTGTCATCCCTGGAGCTGACGCTGGACCGGATGGCCGCCGGTGGGATCTACGACCATTTGGGCGGTGGGTTCGCTCGCTACAGCGTCGACCAACGGTGGGCGGTGCCGCACTTCGAAAAGATGCTCTACGACAACGGCCAGCTGGTGAAGCTCTACGCCGACGCCTACCGCCTCCAACCGAAACCCGCTTGGCGCCAGGTCTTCGACGACACGATCCGGTACATCCTCCGGGACATGACGCACTCGGAGGGCGGTTTCTTCGCGAGCGAAGACGCCGATAGCGAAGGCGAGGAAGGCCGCTTTTACGTATGGACGCCGGCCCAGGTGAACGCGGTGCTGGGACCGACCGACGGAGCCATCGCCTGTCACGCCTTCGGCGTGACCGAACCGGGGAACTTCGAGCACGGCGCCACGGTGCTGTCCCGATCAGTGGAGCTCGATCCGCTCCAGCAGGCCCAGCTCGATGGCCTCCGAGATCGGCTCCTGGCGGCCCGTGCCGGTCGGGTCCGGCCGCTCCGCGACGACAACATCATCGCCAGTTGGAACGGGCTCATGATCCAGGGCCTCTGCGCCGCCTTCCAGGCGACCGGGACGAGCGCCCATCTCGCGGCGGCCCGACGGGCCGCCGATTTCATCGAAGCGAACATGACGGCGAGCGACGGCGGCGTCTATCGAGTCTGGAACGGCGGAACGGCGAAGGTGGCCGGGTTTCTGGACGACTACGCCTTTCTCGCCAACGCCTCGATCGACCTCTACGAGTCCTGCTTCGAGCCCCGCTACCTCGAGCGAGCTCGGCGACTGGTGGATCTGATCCTCGAGAAGTTCTGGGATGACGGCCTCTACTACACGCCTAACGACAGCGAGCGGTTGGTCCACCGCCCGAGAGCGCCCGAGGACAACGCCTGGCCATCGGGGACCTCGACCAGCACCTTCGCCCTGCTCCGGCTGTACTCGCTCACCGGCGTCGACCGCTATCGGGATCGCGCCGAGGAAATACTCCGGATGCTCGCCGGCGCGGCCGCCCAGAATCCGTTCGGCTTCGCCCATCTGCTCGCCGCTCGAGATTTCGCCGAACGAGGCCCGTTCGAGATCATCATTGCCGGTGAGAAATCGGAATCGGCGGAGTTGGTCGAAGCGGTGCACCGGGCGTACTTACCAGCCCGGGTCCTGGCGTTCGCCGGCGACGTACCGATCGGGGCCGGTCGCCACCCGGTCGACGGGCGGCCGGCGGCCTACGTATGTCGCGACCGGGTGTGCGATGTCCCGGTTACCACACCGGACGAACTCCGATCGAGCTGGACGATCTGACTCAAGGCGGAGCCGAAAGATGCTCCGAAACGATGGTCCATTTCCCGTCGATCCGCCTGAAGACCGCCGTCCAGGCACCCTGGATCACGTGGGGTCGGCCGGTCGGCGCGATGTGCGGAATCGACCAGGTCGCCGTCAACACTCCAGCATCGGGGCCCAGCCGATCCGCGAACACCTCGCCCCAGACCCACTTCGGATCGCGCATGTTCTGTCCGACGTTCCGCCAGAACGCCGCGATGCCGGCCCGGAGCGAATCGGCCGACGCGGTCACCTGACCGCCGCTGGCGGAAACCACCCGCCCGGTATCGGGGTACAGCTCGATCATCCGCTCTGCCACCCCCGGCCGAGTGAAGTCGTAGGCCGCCTCGATCCGCGCCTTCAGGGTGTCGGCCAGGGCTTGGTCCGGTCCGTTGCGCGGGTGGGAAGGGCCCGCGTCGCCGCTCCGACAGGCGACCAACCCGGCGATCAGCCATTGGAGCCGCCACCTCGCCATCCGCTCAGCTGCCACTGTCCTCCTCGGGAGACATGTCCTGTACCATAGCGAGGACACCTTCGCCAGGGGAGGAGGCTCGGATCGATGCCGTCCAATGACTTGCGAACTGGCGCGGCTTATGCAACGAGCAGTTTCCTCCGCGAGTCGCTAGCTTGGTTGTACTACGTCCGAGGAGATGACCATGCGGTACCCATTCCTCGTCGCCGCCACTGCGGGCGGTTGGTTGCTGGCCGGCTGCAGCGGGCCGGCGCCGGGATCTCGTTCGGCGCCTCAGGCCGACGCCCCCACCCCCCGCGACCTCCACCGGATCGACGCTCCAGCCATGTCCTCCGTGGCCGTGTCGGATTTGGAAGCCGGCAGAACTCGGACTGGGTCCCCGACAGCCGTCGCCGCCGACAAGCACCGCCCCCATCGGCCCCCACCGACCGCCACGCCGGCCTCCGTCGCCACCGCCGCGATCGATCTCGACCAGGCTCCGATCCTGAGCGCCACCTCGAGCGGCGCGCCCGAAATCTCTCAGGCCGTCGTCCAAGCGCCTCCAGTCGTCGACATGTTCCCGGCAGGAGGGCTGCGGCCGGCGCCGATCGGCGAGTACGCCGGCGGCGAGGCAACGCCCTCCCACCGCGACCCGGTGATCATCATTCGAGGCGGCCGAGGCGGGGTGGACGACGATTGCGATCTCGACCGCCCCGGAGCCCATGGCCGCGGGATCGCCATCAATCGAACGGCTCCGACATTTGCGGGTGGTGTCACCGTGAGCGGTCGGACGCCGCGCCTCGTTGGCCGCTCCGGCGGAGGCTTCTCCCCTCGGGGAATTCGCTAGGAGGACCGCCGATCGGAGCCGGTCGCAGGGGTCAGGGCCGACTCGCCTTTCCCAATTCACGCCGGAGGATCTCCCGGAGCGATTCCAGGACCTCGCGGGCCGCTCCCACCTTCGCCGAGTTGGTGGTGGCGAGCAGGGTCCCGAGGGCGGCCTCGATGGTTCCAGCGGTCTTCGCCTCGATCGCTCGACCCTTCGGTGTGAGCCCGAGCGTCAAGCGCCGGGCGTCGTGAGGATCGACCCGCCGGCGTATCAAACCCAGACGCACCAGCCGCTTGCTCAACCCGGTCACCGTGCTGGGATGGACGTCCAGCAGGGTGGCCAGTCGCCCGACCGAGATGCCAGGGAACCGTCCCACGATCCGGATCACGTGACGCTGCGGCCCCGTCACCCCGATCGTCCGTTCCATCCGCTTGGACGCCTTCTGCAGCGCGTGGTCGACGGCCCATAGTAACCGGAGAAAATCGACCGTCTCGCCGCCCAGCGACGGCGGCCGGCCGGCATCGGCGGTCACCGGGGATCCGTCAGGACTTCGCCGGGATCCCGACACTCGTGCACCGGGCCGCCGCTCGGCACTCCCACCCCGCGATCCCCGCCGGTGGGGCGATCACCCGGAACTTCTGGTCCATGGCGAGATAGTAGCGGCGATTAGTTGGCGCGTCAACCAATATCCACCCGCCCGTGCCCGCCGCGGCGAATCGGGCCTATTTCGGCGCCCCACTCCTGGCCAGCTTCGAGTTCCGGTATCCGTAGAGGAAGTAGACCGCAAACCCGATCGCCAACCAGATCAGCAGACGCTCCCAAGTTCGCCAGGGCAGGAAGTACATCAGATACAGGCAACAAAAGATCCCGGCGGGCGCGGTGAACCAGACCAATGGGGTCTTGAAGGGGCGCGCCAACTTCGGCTCCCGATAGCGAAGCACGAGGACGGCCGCGCAGACAATGACGAATGCCAGTAGCGTGCCGATCGACACCAAAGACGCCGCCTCGCGGACGGTCAGGAAACCGGCCGGAATCGCGACCAAGACGCCGAGCACGATCTGGGTGATCCACGGGGTCCGGAACTTCGGGTGGATCCGGTTCACGGCCGCGGGCAACAGGCCGTCGTTCGACATCGACCAGAACACCCGCGCCTGTCCCATCAGCTGGACCAAGATGACCGACGAGAGGCCGGCGATCGCGCCGATTTCGATCAGCCGGGTCATCCAGCCGAGGCCGGCGGCGTCGGCCACCTTGGCAATCGGGTCCGGCACGTCGAGCTGGGAGTAGGGAAGGACCCCGGTCGCGATCGCCGACACGACGATGTACAGCACCGTGCAGATCACCAGCGACGAAATGATCCCGATCGGCATGTCCCGTTGCGGATTCTTGGCCTCTTGGGCCGCGGTGCTGACCGCGTCGAAACCGATGTAGGCAAAGAAGACGATCCCCGCCCCGGCAACGATCCCGCTGACGCCGAAGTTCTCCCGGTGACCGGTGTTGTCCGGAATGAAGGGCTGCCAATTGGCCGGATCGATCGCCCGCCAGGCGAACAGGATGAAGAGCAGAACGACGCCGACCTTGATGAAGACAATGACGTTGTTGACACGAGCGGATTCTTGAACTCCGCGGACGAGGAGCGCCGTGACCAGCACGACGATCACCACGGCGGGAAGGTTGAAGATGGCGGTGACCGTCCCCCCGTCGGCCATGGTGATCGAGGTCCCCGCCGCGGCCGAAAGCGAGGCGGGAATGTGAATCCCGACGTGGTTGAGAAACGACACCAGGTAGCCCGACCATCCGATGGCGACCGTGGTGGCGGAGAGCGCGTATTCCAGGACCAGGTCCCAGCCGATGATCCAGGCAAACAGCTCGCCTAACGTCGCGTAGCCGTAGGTGTAGGCGCTCCCGGCGATCGGGACCAATGCGGCGAACTCCGAGTAACAGAGCGCGGCGAAGATCGACGCGGTGCCCGCCAGGACGAACGATATGACGACGGCGGGACCGGCGTTCTGCGCGGCAACCGTGCCCGTGAGCACGAAGATCCCGGTGCCGATGATCGCGCCGATGCCGAGCATCGTGAGGTTGACCGCTCCCAGCGCTCGCTTGAGCCCGTGTTCGGCCCGGGCTTCGGCCTGAAGGTCGGCAATCGCCTTACGACGAAACAATGACATGATCTCGCTCCCGGGTGGGAAGTAAGGGTGCCCCGGATGGCCGCGCCGGCTCCGAACCACCGTTCCGCGTCAGATCGCCGCCTCGCTACCGACCGATGGCCCGGCGGGATGGTTGGGCGGCTGCAAAATACCCTGGCCTCGCAGGTGCACATCGAGCTGAGGATAGGCGATGGTGATCCCGGCCCGCCGGAGGGCCCGCCAGGCGGCGAAGTTGAGGTCCGATTTCCGGACCCGGGCGCTCCACGGATCGTTGATCCAGATCGAAATCTCGAACTCGACGGCGGACGCCCCGAACTCGGTGAGAAGGACCAGAGGAGCCGGCCCGGTACTGGCCTGCCCCGGCACCGAGGCGGCCCCGGCCGTGAGCACCTCGACTACCCGATCGAGGTCCGATTGATAATGGATGCCGATCGTGGTCCGGAGCCGGAACAAATCGTCGCGCCGGGTGTAGTTGGCGATCGTCGATTGGACCAGCAACCGGTTGGGAATGATGAGGTCGACATCGTCCCGACCCCGGGCCACGATGGCCCGGATCCCGATCCGCTGAACCCGAACCACCCGACCGTCGAGCTCGAGGAGGTCACCGGCGGTGACGCTCCGCTCGACCATGAGCGCCACGCCGGCCAGGAAGTCCTGAGCCAACCCCTGGAGGGCGAACCCCACGGCGGCGGCGAAGAACGCGCCGGCGGCCACGAGGGCGGAGAGGTTGATCCCGGCCGTCTGGAGCGCCACGATGATGCCGATCGCGAGCAAACCGTATTGGATCAGCTGGATCACCGCCGAGGCGCTCCCCGAGTCGGTGACGCCCCGGCGCTGGAGGGCCCGGGTCGCCAGCCGGCGAACCAGGTAGCCGACGACGACCGCGACTGCCAGGATCCCGGCTCCACGGACTACCGACATGAGACTAGGATCCACGAGCCCCCCGCCGGCCGCCGGTCCCCGACTGCGGGTCGAGACCGTGACCCGTCTCGGCGCGCCGCAACCGGTCCAAGTCCTCGACCGAGATCAGCGCGGCCATGTCCTTGCCATGCCGCTGCAGGATGATCCGGTAATTCCGATACGCCACGTCGGTCACCAGGTCGGCGAGCCGCTCGCGAACTTCCGACGTCGGGGCACGGACGACGGTCTTCTTGGACGCCATGTTAGTCGGTACGATGAGGTCTGAAACGAGCACGGATTCGGGGGCCGGTCACTGGGGACGGCGCACCGAGTCCGGCCGACGAACCGGCCCGGTGGCTGTCAGGCAGCGGGAACTAGACACGAGCACCTCCTTGGGGAGTCGGACGCCCCGAAAGCGCGATCCGCCCGGCCAGCCGACGGACCCGGGCGGACTACTTTGTACCGATATTACAATTCGTAATATATGTACAACTCACCCGAGGTCAATCACGGCCCCGGGCCGGTTGTCCCGGGGCTCCTCAGCCGTTCCTCGCCCGCCAACCCGCCAACAGCTTGGCCTCGGCCGCCCGTTGCGCGTCCAAGGTCGCCGCCGCCTGCCCGAGCTCGGGTGGGAGCCGAAGACCCGACCGCATCGCGCCCCGACGCTCCGCCTCGAGCCCGTTCCACCACGCGAGGGTATCGGCGGTGGTCTCGGCGAGCGGACGATACGTCAGCCCGGCCGCGATCGCCCGCGCATTCATGACCTGGTGCACCCCGCCGTAGGCCCCGACGGTCGGGCTCCAGATCGGGAACGTGGCTTCCTGAGCAGCGAGGAACTCCTGATCGACCCAGGTAAAAGTGGCGTCCGACTTGGTGGTGGCCTTCAAGACGCCGAGCATTTCCGACATCGGCAACGCCGCGGCCGGTCCGACCGCGTTGAATGCCCCGTGGGTTCCCCGCTCCAACAGGTGGATGGTGAACGCCGCGAGGTCCCGCGCGTCGATCAGCTGGATCGGGGCGGCCGGTAGCCCGGGCGCGAGGACCTCGCCGCCAGCCGCCACCCGCACCGGCCAGTAGGTCCACCGATCGGTGCTGTCACCCGGGCCCACGATGTACCCCGGCCGAACGATCGTGGCGCCGCTCGGAAACGCCTGCTGGGCCGCCTGCTCGCACAGCACCTTGAGGGGCCCGTAGGTCTCCCCGTTGATCTCCTCGATCGTGGGGTCCGCCATCGTGCCGAGCGGGGAGTCCTCACTGAGGCCCGGCTTCTCGAGACTGGCGTAGGCCGAGACCGACGAAATGAAGAGGTACTGCTTCGCCGCGGTGCTCAGAAGCTTGGCCGAATCCCGAACGTGGCGCGGAACGTAGCCGGAGTTGTCGATCACGGCGTCCCATTCCCGCCCCTTCAGGGCCTCGAGCTGGCCGTCCCGATCGCCCACCAACTTCTCGACGTCGGGAAACAGGTCGTCGTTGGTGCGACCACGATTGAACAAGGTGACCGAGTGACCGCGCTCCTGGGCGCGCCGGACCATGTGCGGCCCGATGAATCCGGTGCCCCCCAGGATCAGGATCCGGAGCCGCGACGGCCGCGCGGCGCACCCCCACGATCCGAGCGCCACCGCGGCGGCCACGGCCCCGGACGTCTGGAGAAACACCCGGCGACTCGGCGCTACCGAGGCTGCGGACGAAGGGATCGGCGAACTCGTCATCTCAATCTCCCACCTAAGAGGACTACTCGCAGGTTACCGCCCGCCGCCCCGCGCCGCAAGCGATCAAAGCACTGCCCCGAACGCCAAGAACAGGACGAAAGCCCCCCCAGCGGTCATCAAGGCGTAGGGAAGTTGGGTGCGTACGTGGTCGATGTGATCGGTGGCCGAGGCCATCGACGCGACGATGGTGCTGTCGGAAATCGGCGAGCAGTGATCGCCGAAGATACCCCCGCCGAGGGCCGCCGCCAGCATCAGCGCCGGATGGAGATCGAGAATCTCCACCATCGGGATCACGATCGGGATCATGATCGCAAAGGTGCCCCACGACGTCCCGGTCGAGAACGCGATGAAACAGGCCAGCAGGAAGATCACCGCGGGAACCGTCCACATGGGGAGGGTCGCCTGGGCGGCCTGGGCCACGAAGACCCCCGTGCCGAGGGCCCTGGTCGTGGCCCCGATCGCGAACGCCAGCGAGAGCACGATCACCAGCGGGACCAACCCCTGAATCCCCTTGATGGCGTTCTCGCTCAAATCCTCGAGGGTCATGATGCCTTGCGCCCGATAGGCGACTGCGGCCACCAACAACCCCACGATCACGCCCCAGAGGACCGCGGCCGACCCACTTCCCGCCATGATGTCGCCATCGCCGGTGACCCACAGGACGATCGGCACCGTTGCCACCATCACGCCAATCGGCACTACCATGTTGAGCGCCCGCCGAGGAACCTCCGGGGGGGGTTGGGCAGCGGCCACGTCGGCGCTCACCATCGGCTTGGCACCGTCGCGCAAGACCTTCCCCTCCTCGCGAACCCGCCGCTCGGCTTCCCGCATCGGCCCCACGTCCCAGCCGGTGATGGCCACCACCACGGCGACCAGGACCGCCAGCACCGCGTAGAAGTTGAGGGGCAGCGCGGCCACCAGGAGCGGCACCGGCTGGCTGACGCCCTGGGCGACCAACAACCCGATCACGTAGGCTCCCCACGCGTTGAGCGGGATCAGGATGCATTTTGGCGAGCAGGTGGCGTCGATCAAATAGGAGAGCTTCTCACGGGAGATCCGGGCTTTGTCGAACAGCGGCCGGGCCACCGAGCCCGCCACCAGCAGTCCAAAGTTGGACTCGAGAAACACCATCATGCTCACCAGGATGGTGAACAGGCTCACTTTCCGTCGCGACGTCGCAAATCCCTTCGTCTCGGCCCACCGAACGAAGCCGTCCATCCCGCCAGAGGCCTGGGTGAACGTGATCATCGCACCGATCAGCGCGCTGAACATCAAGACCCGGGCATTGTCGGGGTCCGTCACGGATTTCAGAAACACGTCGACCGACCGGACCAACCCGACGACCGGATTCCAGTCGCTCATGATGGTCCAGCCGAGCCACACGAAGAGACCGAGCGAGAGGTAGACCTGCTTGGTACGAATCGCCAACGCGATGGCGATCACCGGCGGCAGAATCGAGAACCAACCGTAATTTGGCATCGCCCATCATACCGCTTCGCCCGGCACCTCGGGAGCCTGCCGATCGCGCGGAAGAGCCGACCCCTCTAGCGGGTCTTGGCGCGGTGCCTCCAGCGAACGGCGAGCCCTGCGCCGAGGAAATAGGCCCCGGATTCGAGTTCCACGCCGCCGTTGAGATCGAGCTGGAGGTCTGGCGAGGAAGCCACCGCGAGGCCCGATTCGAGGTAGTGCCGATCGGTCGCGGAGAAGAAGCCCGCATACGCCAGGTACCCGGACCACCGGGTTCCCGGAATCGCGACCGCTGGCGTCACGATCACCGATCCCACCTCGTCGACCGGACCGGGACCGAGGGCGTAGCCTCCATTGAGGGAGAGGGACCAGAGGCCGCCAAGGCTCACGTCGTAGAGCAGCGTGGCGGAGGGCACCAGCCGGTCGGCCGTGAGGTGAGCGGCGCCGGTGGGCACCGACGTCCCAGCCAGGAGCGCCAGCGTCTGCCGACCGTCCTCCCGGCGGGCCACGGTCGCCTTGACGCTCACGCCGGCATCCTGCAATCCGGGATCCGCGCTTCGATGACCGAGCACCAGGGAGTTCAGGTGCAGCCGGACTTCGAACCCTTGGAATCCGCGCCGGAGGAGCGCCTGCCCCACGTTGCCGATCGAGTGACCGTCGCCGCGGGAAAATTCCCCGCCGGCCTCCAACAGCCATTCGCCCTTGGCGAGCACGGCACTGGTGCTTCCGAATCCGGGCCGATCGGAGGCGAGATTGCCCTGGGCGGCGAGCGAGGTGGTGAAGAGCAGCAGGAACGGGGCCCCCAGAGACTATGGGGGAAGCATCTTGGCATCGGGACGCCGGCGCGCCCAATCGGAGGGGCTCATCGTCGCTGGAAATACATCGGTCTCGACGGCGCCGGATCGGGATAGACCCGGGCCAGATCGTCGCCGGCGAAGACCACCCCATTCGCCATCACGTAGGCGATCGAGCGGGTGTTGCGGATGTCGTCCAGCGGGTTCTTCCGCATCACCACCAAGTCGGCGACCTTGCCGATCTCGATCGAGCCGACTTCGCGATCGAGCCCGGTGTGCTTGGCCGGGTTGATCGTCGCGAGCTGGATCACCTCCATCGGCGAAAAGCCGCCCTGGGAGAACAGCTCCATTTCCCAGTGTGCATCGAGGCCGAGTTGCTGCCCGTGGGCGCCAAGCTGGACCGACACGCCGGCATCGTGGAGCCGCTTCATGATCGCGGCGAGTCGAGGCGAGAACTGGTCCTCGGGCCAGTAGTGTCCGCTCCGGCTCCGGGCCACGAGCCGGTCCCGGGTGGTGAATCGGAGGAGCTTCTCGTTGTCCCAGACCCGCTCCTGCTCGTAGAAGAAGGTCTCGCCCTGGGGGCCGTCGAGCGTGACGACGAGGGTCGGCGTGACCCCGATCCTGGTCGCCGCGAAGAGCTTGACGATATCCGAGTAGATCGGGGTGAAGCCCATCCCGTGCGCGATCCCGGTGGCACCATCGACCAGTCGAGTGAGATTGGTTTGGGCTTCGCCTCCGGGCTCGACCTCGACGTTGAGACCGAGCTCCCGGGCCACGGCCGTCAGCATGTGGCGCGACCGACGGTGGGGCGTCAGGTAATCCTTCACCGCCGTGGCTCCGCGATCGCGGTTATAGGCAACGGCCTGGCGAACGTCGTCGAGCGTCTCGAGATAGCGGAATTGCTTCGGCCGGAAGAACCGCGATCCGTAGATCCCCTGCCCCGTCGAGTAGAGCCGGGGACCCAGCAGCGCCCCGGCGCGCAGCATGTCGGAGACCCAGAAGTCCTTATCGACGTTGCCGTACACTTCGTACATCGTCGTTACGCCGTGGGCCAACGCGGCGTGGAGCCCCGGCAGCCGCTGCTCGATGACGTGCAGCGGCGAGTGCGAAGTCCCGCCGTAGTGAGCATGGACATCGACGATCCCGGGCATGATGGTATGGCCCGAGAGGTCGATCCGGTGGGCGCTCGCCGGGACGGGCACATCCGACCCGATGGCCACGATCCGGTTACGCCGCACCAGAATCGTGGCGTTCTCGAGCACCCGGCGGGCGGAGTCCATGGTGATCACTCGGGCGCCGGTGAGGGCGATCGTCGCGCTGGGGACGCTGACCGGGAACGCGAACGACAGGGCCGTGGTCCGTGGCTCGCCGCGATCGGCAACGATGCTGTCGGCCGGTTTTTCGTAAAAGGTGGGACCGGCGGTCCAGGTGAGCGTCTCGCCGTCGGGAGACCAACCGACGTTGCCGTCGTGCATGCTCGCGCGCCAACTCGTCCCCTGCCCGTCCGCCGGGCTCACGAGCCGGGCTCGCCCCACGAAATCGAACGGCGTCAGGTACCCGCGGAAGTATTCCTCGAAGGCCACCCAGCGCAGGTTCGGCGAGATCGCCGCGCGGGCGGCGTGGGGAAACCGATAGAGGGTCGCTTCACCCGCTCCATCGAGCCTGATCCGCTTGAGCTCGAGGGTGTCGCGGACGAATTCCGTGAAATAGAGGTCCTCGCCGCTGGGGCCGAACTGCAGCGCTGGCGGATGGGACAGGTACCATAACGTGGTCCAATTCACCTCGGTGACGACCCGCTCCCGTCCGTCCGGCCCGATGGTGATCAGATCGAAAGTGGTCTGCTCGTGGAGGCGCTGCCCCTGCGCCAGCGACTGGCCGCCCCGGAGCGCTGCTACCGTCTCCCCGTCCGGAGCGAGGGTCAGCGATCCATACTGGGTCGGGATCCTCGTGATCCGCGTGGGTCGCCCGCCGGCCAGCGGGATCCATTCGATGGCACCCAATGCGTCGTCGGTCCAGGTGGCGTAGTAGACCCTCCCCGTCCGGGCGGAGGCGACCGGGCTGGTCTCGTGCGCCGCGGTCTCGGTCAACCGGCGGCGGCCGGAAGCGGTCTGGAGATAGAGATCTCCGAGCGTTTCGAAGAGCACGCCGCCCGCGATCCGTTGGGCCCATCGATGCGCGCGGGTCGTTGCGGCGGAGTCGGGTACCGCCGTCGGGAATCTGACCGTCTGGTCCAACACTCGATCGACCGGCGCCCGAAATGGGATCGTCCGCTCGGCGCCGGTCTCGGCGTTCACGGCTCGAATCTGCCCGCCGTAGGTGAGAACGACCTCCCGCCCGTTCGGATGCCACGCCATGTTCGGGTAGAGCCCATGGTGGTAGACGAAATAGTCCTGGCGGTCGCGGTCGAGGTCCGGTGGTAGCACCCGCTCGAGCTTGGTCTCGAGGTCGTGCACCACCAGGACCGACCGCTGATAATCGCGATGGACGTACGCGAGGTGCCGGCCGTCCGGCGACAATGCGGGATTGATCGCCCCGCCGGGTCGCTGGATGTAGACGGAAGACTCGCCGGTTCGCTTGTCGAAGATCTTGATCCGCCCGCCGCTGGCGGGGAGCTGCTGGTCGGCGTGCTCGTAGTAGAGTCGCTGTCGAAGGGTATCGTCGACGAGGTGCACCGCCGGCTGGAAGGTGCCCGTGGCGAACAACTCCTGGCGGGAGCCGTGACGGCCGTATTGGGCGACGTGGATCCGCTGTCCTTGATCCAACCACGACGCAAAGAAGAATCGCCCGTCCGCCGACCAGCTCCCTTGGTAGACCGACGTCTTCCCCTTGGTCAAGTTCGTCAGCGAGCCCGAGGCCCGATCGAGCAGCCACTGATCCTCTACGCCGGCTCGATCAGAGGTGAACAGGATCGCTGAGCCGTCGGGGCTGTACCGGGGGAACATGTTCCACGAGCGGCCCCTGGTGAGCGGTTTCGCTTCGCCGCCGGCGATCGGCATCTCGTAGAGGTGGCCCAAGAGGTCGAAGACGATCGACCGCCCGTCGGGTGAGACGTCGAGACTCATCCACGTCCCCTCGGTCGCCTCGAACGCCAGCCGGGTCGTGGCGGGGGCTCGTGAGGTTTCGACGTCCCAGTCCTGCCCGCTGGCGGGTCGCGCGGCCATCGCCACCAGGGTGCCAAGAAGAATCAGCGCCGAGTGGGGAAACGGTAGGTGGGGAAAACGAGTGCGAGTGATCATCGAAAGCGTCCTCCTGTCGCGGCCAGATTTTCACATCGATCCGCCGGCCACCCGTTCCCGCCGCCCGACCCTCCCGTCACCTCGGGATTCCCTCGGCGCGAGCGGGCACCACCGGGACCTCGAGATACGACCCGCTCCCCGCGCCCCGGCGCACCGTCAGCGTCGGGACCACGTTGCGGGGATCGCCGGGCCGGTTGCTCGGCGACAAAGCCGGGTGGAGCTCGTAAGTCGGCCAGTCGGCGGCCGCGATGGTGAGACGGATCGAATGCCCCTTCCGGAAGAGCCACCCGGTTGGATAGAGTGCGGTGACGACATCGGTCACCTTGCCATCGGCGAACACCCGCGGATTGTAGTCGCGTTCCGCGAACCCGTGCCAGGGAAGCTCCGGCTTGATGTCGATCCCCGGATTGCCCGGAATCATCTCGTCGTTATTCCTGAGGACCGCAAAGCCCGCCCGATGCTGATACTCCGACACCAGAATCGCTTGCCCATCCGGCCCGACATCTTCCAGATAGAAGAAGAAGTCGCCGTCGCTGGCGGTCGACGACACGGAAAGGTGAACCACGGGGTGACCCAAGATCGTCACGTCGGCGTCGAGCGGAGCCGTGGTATAGGTGAGGGCCTTCGCGTCGGCCTCGGTTCGGTAGGGCGGCGTCTCGGGCGGGATGAACATGAAGGCCCGGTTCCGGAAGTAGGTATTCGCCACCGGGGCCGGCCGGCCGATCGTAGCGTTGGCCCGCCGGATGGCGGCGACGTCCTGGGGCGGGCCCCAACCGGATGAGTGGCTGAAATCCGCCCGGTAGCGGTCGCTCCCGGCCCCGGCCGGCTCGCTGGCGCCCAGCGTCCGGGCCGAGTCGAGATAGAACTTCTTCATCGTCGTGCCGGGTACTGGCCATGAGGTCTCCTGCCGCCACCCTTCGTGCGGGAGGTAGGCAAGAATCGGGGGCTCCCGGTCGATACCGTTATCGATGCCCTTGAGCCACCGGTCGTACCAGCGGAGCTGCTCGGTGAGATGGCGGGTGCTGTAGAGGGCCTGGTCGGTGCTGTCCATCCCGAGGGCCGCCGCGTGCGCGACCGAGATCCCCTGGTGGTAGGCCGCGCGGGCCACGATCCGGGAGGGAAGTTTGCCGACCATGGTCGCGTGCATCTCGAACGCCGATCGCACGAAGGGATCGTACCAACCTGCCAGGTGGAGCACGGCCACCCCCGAGGCGAGCACGTCCGAGAACCATGACCAGTTCTGCTCGGCCGCCGTGAGGCCATCGCCGAGGCGTTTGGTGTCGCGAAACCGTTGTGGCTTGAAGACGCGATACCCGTCGAAGGTGCCGGGCTCGCCGTTGGGATGGGCGGCATGCTGCATCACGGCCCGGAGGTAATGATGTTCTCGGCGTGAGACGCTGTCCGGATAACGAGGAGCGGGCCCGTTCTCGAGGGGCCAGGCGTAGTCGTCGTGGAGCCACCCGTCGCCATCCAGATCGACCGGCACCTCGTCGCGAATGTCGCCGTCGCCATCCTCGTCGACCACCGGCGGCGTCGGTGGAATCGGAAACGGCTGGAAGATCGAGCTGCGATTGAGCGAGTAGGCGAGTGCCGACCACATCTCGATGAACGATTCCCAATAGATACCCCCGGGCCTCCCGATGAAGGCATCCCATCCCGCCACGTTGGGCACGATCGCCTTGAGCGCTTTCGGCTTCATCGAGGCCACCGCGTACTGCGACCATCCGACGTACGACCCGCCGGTCATGCCCACGTTCCCGTCGGACCACGGCTGCGCGGCGATCCAATCGACCAACTCCTTCCCATCGCGGCGGGTGGCCGGGTCGAACAGGTTGATCCAGCCATCCGAGCCGCCGGTGCCGCGCATGTCGGCCGAGACGTAGGCGTACCCGTACCGAAGGAAGAACCGCATGTTGAGCGGAATCGGGACCTCGCCGGTCTTCGGATCGTAGGACGACCGGCCGTAGGGCGTGTATTGGAGAATCACCGGGAACCGGGCGGCCGAGTCCCCGGCGCCCGTGTACCCGGTGGGCAGTACCACGTCGACGGCGAGCTTGACGCCGTCGGGCATGGTGACGAACTCCGCCCAGCGCCGGTGCCCGGTCCACTCCTCGGCGGAGTAGCCGGCGTAAGTAAAGGGTTGGCTCACTCGTCCCTTCGGTGGGCCGCTGCATCCGGCCACGAGCGTCACCACCAGCAACGCGGTTCGCCACGCGCGGGCCCGGTCGTTCGCCATCCGCACGGTCATTGTTCGGCCTTGTCCCAGTAAACGGGATTCGCTCTCAGATATTTGTCAACCTAGCCCGGCCCGATGAGCGGGGCAACCGACGCTCGAGAGGTGCGGACTCAACGGGGAGGTGCGATCGCCGTCGAACCCGGTAGTTTTCGGACCGGTGTCGCCAACGAGTCCCCTCTTCAGTCGGAGTCGCGTATGCGTCGGAGACGGATCATCAACCGACACTCGGCCGGCATCGCGGTCGGGCTCTCCCTCGGGGTCATTTCAACCGCCCCAGCCCAACGAACCGGTTCGCTCTCGCCCGCCCGCTGGGCCAATGGTGACGAGACGCGCTATCTGGCGCTCCAGAACACCGTCCGCACCGAAGCGGGGTCGCCGTCGGCAGCAAGGGAGCCGTGACGGTCGCGTACGGCGCTTATGCCGCTCGGGCCGGTCTCGAGGCCCTGGCGCGAGGCGGAAACGCGATCGACGCCGCACTAGCGACGGCGCTCACCCAGGTGGCTCTCACCGGCGGGGCGCCGATCAGCTACTTCGGGATTCTGTCGCTGATCTACTACGACGCCCGGACGGGCAAGATCGAGACGATGAACGCCAACTGGAACACAGTGAAGGGGGAAACCGACCCCCGAACTATTCCGGGCGGGATCGATCTGTCGGACGAGCGACGTCTCGGGACGACGCCAAGCGGCCGAACCGCGCTGGTGGGCGGCTTCATCAAGGGCGTCGAGGCAGCCCACCGCCGGTTCGGCAAGTTGCCCTTCCGGGTCCTCTTCGATCCGGCGATCCACGTCGCCGAGCATGGGATGCCGGTCACCAAGGCGCTCGCCGCTCAGTTCATGATGCGGGCGCCGGACCTCGCTCGGCTCCCCGCCACGCGTGCCAACTTGCTGAAGCCGGACGGATCGCCTTATCGCGAGGGCGAGACGTTCCGACAACCGGCGCTCGCTCGCACCCTCCGCGCCGTGGCTTCACAGGGGGCCGACTACATGTATCGCGGCCTCTGGGCCCGCCGGCTGGTGGCTGCGGTCCAGGCCGATGGCGGGAAGATGACCCTCGATGATCTGGCGGGATACGAGGTGATCTGGGGTCCGCCGATCCACGGCCGGGTCGGCGACTACCAGATCGCGACCCTTCCTCCTCCGAACTATGGCGGCGTCGGGATGATCGAAGCGCAGAACCTCGCTGCGGCGGCTGGCCTGGTCCGAGACCAACAGTGGTCCCAATCGCCGGTCGCCCTCCGCAAGGCGGCAACCGCCACCCAAGCTTGGATCCTGGGGCTGATTCCCGAGGCCGCGAGGCGGCAACTCTATCCCGAGATGGATCTCTCAGACTCGGCCCGAATCACCATGGACCACGCCCGAGCGCTCTGGAGCCTGATCGATGCGGGGAAGCTTCCTGTCAAATGGGCCGAGGAGGGCCCCAAACATTCGGACGACGTGGTGGTGATCGACAGCGAGGGCAACATGGCGGCCCTCACCCAGAGCATCAACTGCGTCATCTGGGGCAAGACCGCGATCAACGTCGATGGCGTCTCGATTGGTGACCCGGCGTCGTTCCAGCAGGCCCAGATCGCCGCGGCCGGTCCCGGGAAACGATTGCCCGACCCCACCGAGACCGGCTTGCTGCTTCGCGATGGGAAGCCGGTGCTCGCGTTCGCGTCGATGGGCGCGGGCCTCCACCAGCGGACTTTTCAAGGGCTGCTCAACGTCGCGGTCCACGGCATGACGGTCGATCAGGCCATCGACGCGCCGGATTTCTTCCTCCCAACCTTGGACCCGCGGGCCGGGGGCTACGTCTTGGCGGTGCCCGAGGGGCGTTTCCCCAAGTCCGTGCTCGACGGCACCGGGATCAAGTATCTGGAGGTGGGCGGCGAGGGCGCCCGCTTCGGCGGCGAGGGCGTGTGGGTGGCGATCAGTCGCGATCCCAAGACGGGCGAGCTCCGAGCCGCGTCGCACAACCGGAGCAACAGCGCGGCGCTGGCGTATTAGTTTGATCGACCTGGCGCATCTCCGAGGAGAAGTTCGTGCACCAACTCGCATCCCGTCACGTTGGCCTCCGTGAACCGGCAACCCGTCGGTGGTTCGCGGCGCTCGCGGTGGCCACGGCGCCCGTCACCGCGAGCCCCGGGCCGCCCCGAGACGATCTCTTTGCCGCCGAGATATCCATGGCCGCCGATACCACGATCGCCTCGGAAGAGGTGACGTTCTCGGCCGGGGGAAGAACCATTCCCGGTACCCTAACGCACCCTCGGACCGGCCGCGGCCCGGCCCTGCTCATCCTCGCGGGGAGCGGTCCCACCGACCGGGACTGGAACAGCCCGCTTATTCCAGGCAAGAACGGGAGCGCCAAGCAACTCGCGGAGTCACTCGCCGCGCAGGGAGTCGTGGTGCTCCGGTTCGACAAGTCGTTCTCTGGCAAGAACGGCGGACCGCCGCTCGCCGCGCTGACGCTCGACACCTACGTGGCCGAGGCGCAGGCCGCGCTGGCCCTCCTGAAAAACCGCCCCGAGGTCGACGGGAAACGGGTCTTCGTCGCCGGGCACAGCGAGGGTAGCATCCACGTCACCCGGCTGGCGCTCGCGGAGCGGAGCGGGCTTCGCGGGGTGATCCTCCTCGCGGGGCCCGGCCGGTCCCTTCGGGACGTCCTCATTACCCAGCTCGCCGGCAATTTCCGCGATGCGGGGAAGCTCCCGCCCGATCAGGTCGAGGCGCAGATGAAACCGATTCGGGACGCGCTGGCCGACTTCGTGGCGGGGAAAGACGTCGATCCCACGAGTGTCTCGGCGACGCCCCAGGTTCGGATGGTTTTCGCCAACCTCATGGCCAAGCCAGTCGCCGCGCTCGGCCGGGCCCTGGTGTCGTTCGAGCCGGTGGCCGAGGTCGCCAAGCTCGACATCCCGGTGCTGGTGCTGCAGGGAGGCAAGGACATTCAGGTGGATCCCGTTCTCGACGCTGAGCCGTTAGTTGCCTCGCTTCGGGCCGCCAAGCGGGACGTGTCGTACCACCTGAGTCCCGATGCCAACCACGTCCTCAAACACGAGCCCAGGTCGGTTGCGGAAATCCGCGCCAACCTGGCCACCGTGACAGCCGGCTATGGCGCGGAGGGGATCGCAGTGGAACCGGATGTTGTGAAGGCCATCCTGGCCTGGATACGGGCCAAGGGTAAATGACGGCCGCGCCGATGGCGTCCGAGCATCCCGCGCGGACGATCCTAACGGTGCTCGCAGAACGGGTGAGGGACCGCCCCGACAAACTGTTCCTCCGGTTCCGCGATCACGACCTCACCTACGCCCAGTTCGATCGACGTACCCGGTCCCTTGCCGGCGGGCTCCGGCGCCATCGGGTCGCCGACGCCGGACCCGACCCGGAATCGCTTCGGATCTTGCCCTCCCTGCTTCCCAACTGTGCCGACGGGATCGCGCTCTGGTTCGCGTCGAATCGAATCGACATCGTCTGGGCGCCCCTCAACACCGAGTTTCGCGGCGATGGCCTCGCCCATGCGATCAACCTCACTGGCTGCCGCGATCTCGTCGTGGACGACTCCCTTCTCGATCCGGTACTGGAGATCGGCGATGCGCTCCACCACGTCGAGCGACTGTTCGTCCGCGGGACCTCCACCCCATCTTCCAGCACCGCCGGCGGCCGGTCGTTCGAGGTTCTTTCGCTCGAACAGCTCGACGGCGCCGTCGATGCCGTTCCACCGAGCTCACCCCTCCCCGGCGACCCCTCCCTCCTGATCTACACCTCGGGCACGACGGGGATGTCCAAGGCGTGTGAGTTGTCACACCACTACGTCGTCGAGCAGGCGGGGATGCTGGCCCGCTCGCTTGGCCTCCGGGAAGACGACGTGGCTTTCTGTCCCTATCCGATTTTTCACTGGGACGCCACGCTGGGTACGATCGTCCCGGCACTGCTCTCGGGCGCCACGGCCATCGTCACCGAGCGGTTCAGCGTTTCATCCTTCTGGGAGGACGTCCGCCACTTCGGCGTCACGATCTTCGACTTCATGGGCGCGACGCTGACTTGGCTCCACCAGCAGGAGGCCCGCCCGAACGACGCCGACAACCCGGCGCGGATCGGCTGGGGAATCCCGATGCCGGCGTTCAAGGCTGATTTCGAGCGGAGGTTCGGGCTCGTTCTGGTGGAAGGGTATGGCTCCACCGAAGGAGGCGTGATGGCCTTCCAGGCTCCCGGCGAGCCCTACCCGATCGGCTCGTGCGGCCGGGCCGTGCCCGAGTACCAAATCCGGATCGTGGATGAAGGCGATAGTCCTCTCGACCCCGGCGGGATCGGTGAGATCGTCGTCAAACCGGCCGGCGATCGAAGCAGATACCTGATGATGAGCGGCTACTACCGGATGCCCGAGGTGAACGCGGAAGCGTTTCGGGGTGGCTGGTTTCACACCGGCGATCTCGGCCGGCTCGACACCCAGGGGAATCTCTACTTCGAGGGCCGTCAGAAAGACGACGATCAGGCGGCGGGGCGAGAACATTTCGGCCTTCGAGATCGAGAAGGCGATCGGATCGCATCCGTCGGTGCTGGAGGTCGCTGCTTTCGGGGTGCCGAGTGAGTTCACCGAGGAGGATGTGGCGGTCGCGGTGGTGCTCAGGAACGGAGAGCAGCTCTCGACCGAGATGCTGCTCGAGTTCTGTCGGGGTCGGATGGCCCGCTACATGGTACCGCGGTACGTCCGTTTCGTGGACTCCCTTCCGAAGACCCCAACGGAGAAGGTGGCCAAGGCCGTACTCAAGGAGTGGCACCGGAGGAGAGCTTAGCGATTTCAACGAAAACGGCCCCCGGCGACACTGGTCGCCGGAGGCCGTCTCCACTGCGGAACGTCTAGGCCGTCCCGCGGCGCTGCCCGAGCACGAACCGCGCCCCATTGGTGCAGGACGACGTCGGGCTCGCGCTCACGCCGGCGAGGCTCCAATCGAGCGCCGTGGACGGCGCCCAGGTGGCATTGTAGCCCGCGCCGGTGAGGTCGGGCGCCGACAGATTGACCGTCGAGCCACCCAGGAAGCCGCCCGTCGCGATCATGCTGATCGTCTTGATGAAGCCGCCCTCCAGCACCTGGTTCGAGTACTGCGCGTTGGCCAGGAAGGACAGGTCGGTGGGCAAGGTGGCCTGGAACTGGAGTCGCTTGTACGGCCCGCTGAGCGTCGTAGGCGTGAGCGCCGGCATCTGGCTCCCCAGCGCGACCGACGATGGCGGCGTTGCCCCGGCGAATGACTGGGTCACCGTGCGAAAGGTGGTGTTGCCGGCGTCCGCTGCGGTCAGGTTGATCGAGTGGTAGTCGGTCCCGACCACGGACGACCCGGGGAGGAGATAGGCGTTGACGGTGGTGGCCGCACCCAAGTTGGCCCCCGTGTAGAGCGTCGCCGCTTCGCACGCCGCCGTGGTGAACAGGGTCACCCCCGCGATGATGTTGTCTCCGCCGGTGTTGGTCAGATTGATCGCCGCCACCGCCGGCATCTTGGCCTCGCTGCTGGCGAAATCGAGCACCGGCCCAATCGATCCGCCGGATGCGATCGCGGTCGTGTTGATGTCTCGCCGAGCGATCACCCGATCACCGGTCCCGACCCCGCTGACCGCCTGCATGTACGAGATCAAGTCGTGGGTCCCGTTGGGCACGTTGTTGAGGGTGATGCTAGGCGACCCCGGTGTCGACGTCGTGGACGAACCTCCCAGGGAGGTGGTCGCCCGATAGCCGGTGGTGATGTTGGCCGTGGTCCCGAGCAGGGTCTTCCCGCTCGGCGTCGAGCCGCAGAGTTGGAGGCCCGTCAACCCAATCAGCTCCGCCTGAGTGTGGTAGTGAATCGAGGTGACGTACGAGAGCCCCAAGTTGAGCACGTAGGCGTAGGCGCCGGTGGCACTCGCGATATTGAAGCGATAGACCCCGTTCGACAATTGAGCTTGGGCCCAGGCTCCGCTCCCGTCCTGATAACCGACCCAGATCGGCTGGAAGCAGGCCCTGAAGTCGAGGGTGACGTTTCCGCCGGACGAGGCGGTGGTCACCGTCACCGTGACGTTGATCTGCTGATTGGTCAGGCCGGTGGCGGTCCCGGTGATGACGAACCCGTAGCTCCCGACCGCGACCGATCCGGTCACCTGGATCGTCAGCGTCGACGAATTGCCGGTGGTGTTGGCGGGATTGAACTGGAAAGTGATCCCGGGGACCGCCCGGGTCGAGTTCGACCCGACGGGCCCGGGGGCATCCGCGGCCGAGAGCGCCACCGACCCCGCGAAGCCACCGGTCCGGTTGATGTTCACGGTCACGTTGGTCTGACCGGCCTGCTGGATCGAGATCGGGCTCGCGGGCGTGGTCGACAGGGTATAGCTCCCCTGGACCCCCGCGATCACCGTCAGCGTGAAGTTCGCCGTTCGTTCCGCCAGCCCTTGAGCCGCCCCGCGCACGACCAGCGGGTAGTCGCCCACCGGAACGGCGGCCCCCACGGTCAAGGTCAGCGTCGAGGAGGTCCCGGCCACCGAGGCCGGGGCGAACTGCGCGGTGACCCCCTGGGGCAGGCCGGTGATCGTCAGATCGACCGACCCGGTGAAGTTGGTTCGCGTCAGGGTGATCGGCACGTTGCCGAAGGCGCTCTGGGCGATCTGGACGTTGGCGGCCGCGAGGGTGTAGGACGGCGGCTCGGTGACCGTCACAGTGAGCTGGGCGTCGGCCGTAGCGACGCCGGTGCCGCTGGCACGAATCGCGATGACCGACTGGCCCAACGCGGCGCCCGCTCCCACTTGGACTGTAATGGTCGAGGCGGTCCCGCTGGTGCTGGTTGGCGCGAACGTCACCGTCACGCCTTGCGGGGCGCCGGTCGCCGTGAACGCTACCTCCCCGGTGAAGTTGGTCCGGGTGATGGTGGCGGCGGTGTTCCCGCTGGCGCCCTGGGCGACGCTCAACGCCGTCGGACTCAAGCTCAGCGCGATCGCGGGCAGCGCGGTCACGTTCAGGGTGACCTGGGCTTGAACCGAGGTGACTCCATTGCCGCTCGCCGTTACGGTCAACGGATAGCTGCCGGGGGCCACCGAGGCGGCGACCGAGACCGTGATCGTCCCGGTCGTCGTCCCGCCCGAGGTCGACACGTTGGAGGCCACTGCGGTGACGCCGGACGGTGCCCCCGTCGTGGCTATGGTGACGTCGCCGGTGAAGCCCCCGGCCCGGGTGATCGACGCCGTCAGGTTGTCGGACCCGCCCTGTTGCACCGTGAGCGTGGTCTTGCTGAGGTTGATCGAAATCGAGCCCCCGCCCCCGCCCGGCCCCGTCCCCTCACTGGTTCCGCAAGCGGCCGCCAGGGTAACCGCGGCCAGCCCAACCAAAGAACGCCAATACGACCGGTTCATGAGGAGAATCTCCATTGAGGTGCGTGGGTGGATGCCACTGCCAACTGGCAATGCGCGGAATCTCCGCCCGAGGCGTCACGCCGCGATCAGGCAGCCATCATCCCGGCCTCCCGGCCTGGAGCCGGAAGGTTCAGTGGTCGGAAGGGATCGCAGGGATCGCAGCGGGCATGTCAGTCGGGACTCCGGCCACCTCCTCGCGACCCTGCCTCTCGCTCGGCCACCGTGTGACCGCTAGCTTAGGGCGGGGCTCTCAGCCCCGAATCAGGAACGTGTGATCGTCGCATCAGCGTTTGGTAACCCCTTACTCCGCCCCGCGTTGGGGGAGTCGGGGGATGGGAACGGCTCTCGCCGGCGGGGATCACGATCGGTGGAACTGGAACAACTGCGGGACGCGCTCGCTCACCACCTCGCCGGCCGTTACCGCCTCGACCAAGGGGAGCTCGGGGCGGGAGGGATGGCGATTGTCTACGGTGCCCGGGACCTTCGCCACGAGCGCCGGGTGGCCGTGAAGTTGATGCGCCCGGAACAGGCCATCGGGTACGGGGCCGGGCGGTTCCTCCGCGAAATCAACCTGACGGCCACGCTGCAGCACCCTCACATTCTCCCGCTCCTTGACTCGGGCTCAGTGGAGGTCGAGGGCATCGCGGTCCCGTTCTACGTGATGCCGCTGGTTGCGGGGCAGAGCCTCCGCACCCGGCTCGACGTGGAAGGTCGGCTCGGTTGGCGGGAGGCGATGGCGATCGCCCGGGACATCGCCGAGGGTCTCCAGTACGCCCATGACCGCGGCGTGGTCCATCGCGATATCAAACCGGAGAACATCCTGGTCACGGAGTCGGGGGCGGCACTGGTCGCCGATTTCGGAGTGGCCCGGGCGACCGGAGCGGACGAGTCGCTCCGCCTGACGGACCAGGGGACCAGCGTCGGGACGCCGCTGTACATGAGCCCCGAGCAGCTCTTCGGAACTGCTGCCGTCGGGGCGGCCTCGGATCAATACAGCTTCGCCGCGACCCTGTTCGAGATGCTGGCGGGGCATCCGCCCTTCGAGACGTCGACCCGGGAAGAGCTGCTGGCGCGGCGGTTGACGGGCCTGCCCGATTCCCTGCGGAGCCATCGCCCGGACCTGTCGGACGCGGTAGAGCGGGCACTGGCGAAGGGACTCGAGCTCAAGGCGGCGGACCGCTACCCGACGGTCTCGCTCCTGGTCGAGGCGGTGGCCACGGCGGCCGGTTCGGAGGCGAAGCCGACGCCGCCGCGGTCTCGCTGGCAAGCCCGGACGATGGCACTACTCGGCGCCGGATTGGTGATCGCCGGGGTGGGCGCCTGGTGGTCGGCCCGGCGGCCGGTCCGGGTGGTGACCGGCGGGGCGATGGTGATCTTGGCCGACGTCGAGAATCTCACCTCCGATTCCACGTTGGGCCGGACTCTCCGAGTCGCGGCCACCGTGGCGTTGCAGCAGTCGGGTTCGTTTTCGCTTTACCCGCGATCTCGGCTTCGGACCAGCCTGGCTCGGATGGGGAGGACCATTCGGGACACCGTGCTCAGCGAAGCGCTGGCCCGGGAAATCGCCTACCGAGAATCGGGGCAGGCGGTGATCCAGATCAGCGTGACCGAAATCGGCGATCGCTTCAACATCGCCTGCCGGGTGATCGATCCGACGTCGGGGGCCGATCTGGCCTCCCACCAGGAAGCCGCCGCCCGAGCCGAGGAGTTGGTGACCGCAGTAGAGCGGGTCGCGGCGTGGGTCCGCCGGCGGCTGGGGGACACCCGGTGGGGGGAAGCGGCATCCCTCCCCCTGGTGACCACGTCCTCGTTGCCGGCCCTTCGGGCCTACGCCGACGGCCAGGCCGCCTTTTTCCGATCCGACTGGCCCACCGCGCGACAGCTGCTCGAGCGGGCGGTGGAGTTGGACACCGGGTTCGCGATGGCGCAGGCCATGCTCGCCGACTACTACCTCTGGACCAATCAAGTCCCCGAGGGCCTCCGGTGGATCCGCGAGGCGAACCGCCGAACCGATCGGCTCACCGAGGCGGAGCAAATCAGCGTAGAGGCCCGACTGGCGGGGGCGGAGGGCCGGACCCGCGATCAGGTCGCTCTCGCCAGCACGCTGGCCACCAGGTTCCCGTCGTCGACCCATTGGCACGCGTACGGCGAGGCGCTCCGTCAGGAAGGGCGTTATCCTGAAGCGATCGCCGCGCTCGAGCGAGCCGTGGCCATCGACTCGACCGATGCCGGCGCCCATCACGGACTGGCGCTGGCCCACCGGAGCGCCGGCAACACCCGGATCGCGATCGACGAGTACGCTCGAACTTTTCAACTGGACTCGACCGCCTTGCTGGTTGATTTCTCCAATCAGCAGTGGGGGGAGACCTTCGTGCAGATCGGCGATTTCGCCGGGGCCGAGGGAGTTTTTCGGAAGATGGTGGCGCGACCGTTTCCCGCGGACCAGGCCCGCGGGCATCGGTCACTCGCCTACCTGGCGTTGTACCGGGGTCGCTTCGAGGAAGCGGCGGGTCATCTCCGGGTGGCGATCCCGCTCCATCGCGGCCCGCTCTCCCAGTACCGCGACCTGGTTCTCCTGGCCGACGCCGAGCTGACCCTCGGCCGGACGGCCGCGGCTCAAGCCGCTCTGGACCGAGTCTTCGAGCTCTTCCGCCGAAACACGATCCAAGCGGCCGCGGTGATGTTCGGTGGTCATCAAATGGTCCGGGCGGGCCAGTTCCAACGAGCCAGCATCATGCTCGACTCGCTGGCGGCCCGGGCCGCCCTCCGCCCCAACTCGGTCCAGGACCAATCGGCCTTGGCGATCCTGAAGGCCGACCTTGCCCTGTCGCGGGGCCGGCCGGACCAGGCCGGGGCCGCGCTGTCGCGGTCGGATTACGGTGACTACGCCGTCTTGGCCCTGAGTCTCCGGGCTGAGGTATTCGCCAGCCGCCAACAGCTCGACTCGGCGGTGGCGATGGCAAAGGCGGCGACCGAGGCACGGATCTTCGGACTGGAAACCCAGCAGGACTGGCAACGCAGCTTCGGCCAGCTCGGCCGGTTGGCCGAGGCGGCGGGCGACTCCGCCACGGCCCGGGGGGCCTATTCTTCGTTGATCGAGCAGTGGCGGGAGGGCGATCCGGGATTGCCTCCGCTGGTCGACGCCCGGAAGGAGCTGGAGCGACTTCAGACAGCGGTCCGTCGGTGAGGCCGCGGCACGAAAAACTGCGCAATCGACCGATCCATCCGCGCTTGGAACCCACCTATCCTGCCGGGTAGATTACGAGCATTACAAACTTTGAGACCGTTCTCACAACCGGACCCGCAGGCGAGAGCCCGGCCGGATCCGCGATTTCCCGACAGTGGGCCACGCTCGCTGCGGGACTCGGGTCGTTGCAGGCCGCGCTTAAGCACGAGCTGACGGAATCGTGGCGCTCCCTCAATTCGCTGCTCGCCGACCAGGCCGCGGCCGCCGAAAGGGTCGCGATCCAGCCCACCGACCAAGGCTCGCCGACCTACGCCGAAGCACGCGAAGCCGCGAGCCGGGCCGTCCTCCTCGAGATTCTCGATCGCTGGGAACGACTCCGCCCGCTGAAGCGCGCCGAACTCGCGATCGAGGCCTACCACCGCGGCGTCGATGATCTCTGCCGCCGGTTGCCGGCATCGGTGCCGGCCACTGGGGCCGAAGTGCTCGCCACCGTCAGCCCCACCGCCGGGACCGGTCTCGGCCGATGGGCCGCGGGACTACGGAAGGAGCGACGAGCGTGTCCCCTCCAGGGCATCGTTGCCACGACGTTGCGCTTCGAGGAGGCCCGATCGCTCCGGATCGAAGTGCGCTACCTGATGTCGTTGGCCCTCGGCGTCCAGGAACTCCGGCGCGGCTGGGACCGGGCCCGCGAGCGGCTCGACTCGGCGCACGCCAGTCCGGAGGCCGCTCGAGTCGCTGTCGAGGCGGCCCCCGCCACCGCCGCCAAGCTCGACACCGACGTTCGTTCGGCCCTCTCCGAGTTGGACCGATCTTTCGCTGGGATGTTCGAGCGGGCGGCCGATCGGCTCGTGAGCACGATGGCGTGGGGACGAGCCCAACAGGCGGTGGTTTCGGGCGACCGCCGGACCCGGCACCTGGAGCACTGGGCTGCCCAGCTCGGTTGGCTGGAGAATGAGCTCCGGTTCGAGCGAGCGCAGGACGGCGTGGAGCGGCGGCTCCTCGCGATGGGCAAACGAACCGCCGATTTGCTCGAGGCGGAGCGGCGGGGCCTGATCGAGGGAATCGACCAGTTCGTCGAGTGGCTCGACCGGCGGCTCGGCGGAGCGGCAGCGGGGATGCCCAGCAGCATGCCCACCGTCGTGCCGGCGCTGCGCCGGTCGAGCGATCTGGCCGCGGCCGTTAGGCAGATTCTCGACGCGCTGCCGAACGAGCTGGAGTTGGTCCGCCGGCTGGAGCCAGTGGCTGGCCACCGAGCCAACCGGAAGGCGATCACACCCGGCCGGATGGCAACCGAAGCGTTCGAGCGAGTGGGCCGGGCTCGCTTCGACGCCGTCTTCGAGAACGTCCAAGCCGGCCACGTCGGGTTGGTTCAGCAGATCGAGCGAGCCCGCCAAGTGGTGGAGTTTGCCTCGGAGGAGGAAGGCGAGGCTGACGACGCGTCGGTGGTGCGCGAATCCCTTCAAAACGCCCGGTCGCTCCTCGAGGTCGACCGCGGCGCCACCTCGGCGACGCTTCCGGCGGAACGTGCCGTCATCGCGCGGACGCTGGCCGACATGTTCCTGGAAAACCGGGTGCTGCTGACCCGGAGCCGACTGGGCGCCCTGGCCCACCTCGGGCGGCTCGGCGCTCGCCGGGGAGCCCTGGCGCTGGCGGCGGCCGCGCTGCCGGCGCTGCTCGGCGCCCTCAAGGTGGCAGGCGGGACCGCCCGGCGACTCTGGCGGCGGTTCCTGATCGCCATTCAATGGATTCCCGCCACTGAGAGCAAGAGCGAGCAGGTGGTGCGGCGGCCGTACCTCCCTCGCGAGTTCACGCTCGATCCGCGGGAGAAAGACTTGCCGGCGATCTACCGCCGGTTGTTCCGGTTCGAGGCGGTCGACGATTCCCGTTTCCTGGTGGGCCGGGACCGCGAGATGCAGGCGCTGGTCGAGGCCCGGGAATTCTGGGAAGAAGGGCGCCCGGTCGCTGCGCTGGTGGTTGGCGAGCGGGGCAGCGGCAAGACCAGCCTCATCAACTGCGCCATCGAGGGCCCCCTCGCCGGACTGACGGTGGTCCGCGGCGAGTTCAACGCTCGGCTCGCCACCGCGCCCGCGGTTCGAGCGTTCATCGCCAATCTCTGCGGAACCACTCCCGATTTGCTCGAGACCACCCTGCTGTCCGGACGCCGGGTCCTGGTGCTCGAGGAAACGGAGCGCACGTTCCTGCGCGACATGGGCGGGTTCGATGGAATCAGCGAGCTGCAGCGACTCATCGCTTCGACCTGCGGCACGACTCTTTGGGTGCTGGTGACGAATCAGCACGCGTTTCGGTTCCTGGACGCGGCCGTGAAGCTCGGAGCGAGCTTCTCCCACCGACTCAATGCCGCCAGCGCCGCGCCCGAGGCGGTCCGCCAGGCGATCCTGGTTCGCCACAACTTGTCGGGGCTCCGGCTTCGCTTCGTGCCGCCGGCGCCCCAGGGATCGTTGCTGGCGCGGTTACGGCGCCGAGTGCAGGGCGAGGGCGATCCCGAGGAGCTTTTTCCCGCTCGAGCCGCCCGAGCAACGACGTCCATTCGTCGAGCCGGGCCATGCCGTCCGCGATCCGCTGGTCGTCCACCAAGAACGCCAAGTAATCCCAGATCGGAGTGGTGAACTCGGGTTGGCTCTTCTGGGCGGCGACGACACTGAGGTCGGGCGTGAGTCCCTCGGTTGCCGCCGCGATGGTGTTGTTCGAGATGCCCGCTGTCGCCGCGTCGCTCCGCAACCCGGTCAGGCAGGTCGCGAAACCATCGATCTGGCCCGCGGCCGGCGCGGCGCCCACGCTGGCACCGACGACCGCCAGCGACGTCCACCGACGGATCCTCGTTGCCAGCCGGGATGACGTGGTGAGAGCCCTCCGCCGACTACCGCCGAGCGGCCCGACGCAATCGACCGACGCGTCGTTCCAGCAACCGCCGGACCGCGCGCTCATGGGCGTCGGCCGCCTCGTCGAAGGCCGGCCTCGAATAGCGCCGCTGCGACTCCACCGTTACGCTCTCGCCGACGGTGAGCGAGGTGATGATCCGGCAGCGGATCGTCGGGGCGCCCTTGGGTCCGCTTTCGTCGGCGAATCGGACCGAGATGCGATTGATCTGGTCGGAGAATTTCCCGAGCTTGGAGTCGAGCCGGTCGCGAACGTACTCCACGAGTAGGTCATCGACGCCGAGGCGGTCGCCCTGGGCGAACACCGCGATCGGAGTGTGCCCAAGCCCGGCGCGGCCCGTCGGCCCGCTCCCTTTCCGACGACGCGGTTTGGCCATCAGCGGTCTCGCCAGTCCGTCGGGTGACGCGGTTCCTTCATCGTCGGGTCCTCGCGGTTGGGCGGTTGATCGGCGTGGCGGCCTTCGGGACGCCGCCCTCGCAACTTATCGCTCGTCGTCGACGGGGACAATAGTTGAGGTGGCAACTATCCTCCGATACTTTGGCGTTCCGGCGGAGGCCGGGGCCCGAGCCGATCGCCCCGGAGGGTTGGGGGGGGCGGGAGCGGCCGTTGAGTGTAACTTGGAGTCTCGGGTGCGCGAGCGGGCGCCACCGACGACTTCGACTCTACTCTGACGGAGATTCCCGTGAGCTCGTTCATCGATCCGATCTTGGAATCACTGCGCCTCACCTGGTCCCAGCTGCAGATTCTCTCCCCCAGGCTGCTCGGTTCCCTACTCATGTTGACCGCCGGGTGGCTGATCGCTCGGGCGGTCCGCCGGCTGGTGATCAAGCTCCTCCGACTCGCCCGGATGGAGACGGTGGCCGAGCGGGCCGGTCTGGAGGATTTTCTCCTGCGCGGCGGGGTCCGGTTCACCACCGTCACCCTGATCGCCGCCGTCCTGTATTGGGGACTCCTCCTGATCGCCGCGATGGCCGCCTTCAACGTCCTCGGCCTCCCGGTGTCGACCGGCTTGCTCGAGCAACTCGGTAACTACCTGCCCCGAGTCCTGGTGGCGCTCGTCATCGTCGTCTTCGGGACGACCCTGGCTCGGTTCGTCGGGGCCACGGTCCACACCTACCTCAGCAACATCGGAGTGCAAGGCGCCCAAGGGATCGCGTTTCTGGGGCAGGTCGCGCTCCAGACGTTCGTCGCGACGCTCGCCCTGCAGCAGCTCGCGATCGGCGGCGGCTTGCTGATCTCGGCGTTCCAACTCGCGTTCGGCGGGCTCTGCTTGGCCCTGGCGCTGGCGTTCGGATTGGGAGGGCGCGAGTGGGCGGCCTCCGTCATCGAGCGGACCTGGAAGGCACGATGATCGTCGACTGTCACGTTCATCTGAACAACTACCACGAGGATACCGTCGAGACGGTAGACGCCCGCCTCGAGGAGCTGAATCGGGATCTGCGGCGCAACCGGGTCGACATCGCCTTGATCCTCACCTCCTATAAGGTGACGCCCGGCCGCCCCTCGACACTCCGGGTCCTCGAGGCGATTCGCTCCCACCCGCATTTGTACGCGGTCGCCGGCCTCGACTACACCTCCTTCGATCCGCGCGAGCTCGAGGCGCTCGAGCCCGGACTTCAAGCGGGCAAGATCAAGGGCCTCAAGCTCTATCCCGGCTATCAGCCGTTTTATCCCAACGACCCGGTTTGGATACCCGCCTATGCCTTTGCCGCCCGCCACCGCATCCCGGTCATGATCCACTCGGGCGACACCTACACCCCCACCGGGAAGCTCAAGTACGCCCACCCGCTCCACGTCGACGAGGTCGCCGTCGACCACCCCGACGTCGACTTCGTCATCTGCCACGTCGGGAATCCGTGGATTCGAGACTGCATGGAAGTGGTGTACAAGAACGCCAACGTCTACACCGATATCTCGGGTCTGGTCCTCGGAGACTTCACCGACCGGTTCGAGACCTACATGCGGAAGCAGCTCGAGGAGATGATCCTCTATGGCGTGGAGCCGGACAAGGTGCTTTTCGGCACCGACTGGCCGATCTCCTCGATGGACAGCTACGCCGAATTCCTCGATCAGCTGGCAATCCCGCAGCGAGACAAGAAGAAGATCATGTCCGAAAACGCGCTCCGGTTGTACCGCCTCGATCCGAGCACCGGCCTCTTGGCCGGCCGGCGGAACGGGGGCTCGGGGAGTTGAGCGGGCCGGCGAGCCGACCGCTCCGGAAGGCCGGGCCCGCCAGGGCGCCCAACGTCCGGATCCGCGAGGTGGTCGGCCCGAACGACCCGAGCCTGCCAGCCGCGCACAGCCTGTTGCGGGGGACCTTTGCCAAGCACGAGTTGGTGTCGCTCCGCGATTGGCGGGATACTCTCACCGAGCGGCAAGCGCAGATCTGGACGGACAGCGCATGGCACCTGTTCGTGGCCGAGCGCCAGGGCAAGGTGCTCGGCGCCGCGACGGGAACCTACCTGGGGAACGTCAACGTCGGGGTCATCGGCTACCTAACGGTGGATCCATCGGCTCGCCGGCTGGGGCTGGGCCCGCGGCTTCGCCGCCGTCTCAAGCTGGCGTTTCAGCGTGACGCCAGGAACATCCAGGGCGGCGAGCTCGCGGGGGTGGTAGGTGAGGTCCGACGAGACAATCCCTGGCTCAAGGTCCTGATCCGTCGAGCCGACGTGATCGCCCTCGATTTCCCCTACTTCCAGCCGGGACTCCGGCCGGGCGAGCGAGCCGTTCCGTTGGTGCTCTACTACGAGGGCGTCGGGGTCCAGCGCAAGACGCTCGGCGGTGCCGAGCTGCGGAGGCTGCTGTACACGATCTGGCGCCGGGTCTACCGGATGGCGCGGCCCCTTACCTCGAAAGCCTTCCGGCGGATGATCGGGGAACTCGCGAAGCGTCGGATCGTCGGAGAACTCCCTTTGGTCCGGCCCAAGCGGGCCGCGCGCCGCTAAGGAAGCTCGGCCCACCCGGACTGGCGGGTGCCGGTGCCGGGAGGGGCTCGCTTGGTCGCTGTGGGCGGCTGGGCCGTCCCGGTGAGAGTGGTGCCGCTGTCGCCCGCCCAACCCGCCTCGCGACCCTCCCCTCCCTCAGGTCAACCGACTGTCGGCGGTCCCGCCGGTCTGCTCGGAGGCGATCAACCGGGCCTGCTCCGGGTCGAGCGGCAGGATTTGAGGTGATTCGAACGCCGGCGCCGGGGCACGGAAGACGAACGACGGGATCATCGTCGTCACCAGGGCGTAGATGATGAGTCCTCCGAACACCGCGGGCGGCACGCTGAACAGCTCCCGGAGGATCTGGGCGATCACCAGCGTGAAGACCAGGGTGGGGAGCATCGGCACCGCGACGATCAGGCCCTCGCGAAACCCCTCGCCGAGTCGCACCTTCCGATGGAGCGATACGAGGGCCAGTCGGAGCGGGACCGCGACGACGAGGAACCCCGCTCCATAGGGAAGCGCGGCGACCGAAAAGTCGTCACGATTGAGCACCAGGCCCGCGTGGAAGAAGTAGAACGGGACGAAGATCGACGCGAAGGCCTCGACCGCCGTCAGCATCTTCTCGGACGCCATCGCCGGCAACTGGGAGCGGAAGCGCTGAGCCACCATTCCCACGACGAACGCCCCGACCAAGTAGTACACGCCAAGTTCTCTGGTCACGAAGGCGCAGACCACGGCGACCATGATCAGGAAGGCGAACTCCGTCTTGGGAGCGTGCGGCACCACGAAGTGGGCGAAGGCCCGAAAGATCGTGGGTAGGACGACCACCATGGCCGCGAGCACCACGGCGGAGATCGCGAGCCCCTTGGCCGTCGCCGACTGGAGAGTGACGAACATGGCGGCGAGGGCGACGAGCTCGGTCGCGATCGTCTTGGTGCGAATCCAGAACGACGCCCGTCCGGAAAGCCCCAACCCGCCCAGAGAATCGAGAATGAAGCCGGCGGATGGCGTCAGGAGGGCCAATGCCACCAGGACGGCGACCCTCCCTTCCACCGCGAGCGCATATCCCGCGGCGACGGCGACCACGCCGAGGGCGACCGCCCGTACCGCGAGGTGCTCGGCGATGACCCGTCGCTCCCGCTTGAGGTCCTCGACCTCGACGTCGAGACCGGCGAACAGGAATAGCGACACGATGCCCAAGGTCGAGAGCAGCGTGACGGTGGGGTCGTGGAGGAAGAGCCCCAACCCGGGGCCCGCCGCGGCCCCGAGCGCGAGGCTGGTCACCGCCGCGGGGATTCGGAACCGTTGGAGCATTCGAGGCACCACGAACAGCCCGAACAGCAACGCAACGTAGGTTAATTCGGCGGGGAGATCCGCGAACATGGGTCGATCCTCTCCACTGGGGCGAACTCGCGCCCGCGAAACCGGTCGGCCGGAAAGGTCGGCTGCTCGGGGTCAGGTCATCGACCGAAGAATATCACGATCGGCCCGGGTCGGGCACCGTCCGCCCGCTCGGGGCGAGCTTCGGGATCGATTCGAACTGACGATCAGGTGGGCGCCTCGGCGGGGGTCGCGCCGGCCATGGCCGCCTGGCGCCGGCCCAACCAGAGGCCTACCAAGAGCCACAGTCCGGCCAGGGGCGCGGCGACGAAGCCAATGCCGGCCATACCGTAACCTAACGATGCGACCAGCGGGTCGGCCCAGGCGCCGATCTGATCGCCGAGCCGGTAGACGAACGTGTCGATGAACGACTTGGCTTTGAACTTGTCTTCCCGGCTCACCACCGTGTAGAGAACCTCGCGCGAGGGTCGCGCCACGGAGAAATTGCCGGCCCGGCGCAGCACCAAGAAGCCCACCAACATCGCCACCGTGGGCATCAGGCCGACGCCCAGGAACCCGGCCACCGAAATCGCCGGCACGATCGTTAGGGTGGCCGCGAGCCCCAGCCGGGTCATCAACTTTCCGGTCACGAACGCCTGAACCACGATGGTCAGCACGTTGACCACCAGGTCGATCTGGGCAAACAGGGCGGTCCGGGCCGCCCGATCGGTGTAGGCCGCTTCGACGATGTAGGCCTGCTGGAAATACAGGAACGTCGAGCCGAGGGTGTAGAGGAGCATGTAGCCGCTGATACCGAGCAAATACGGCGACCGCGCCACGTGCCAGATCCCCGTCAGGACTCCGCCGCCGATCGGGGTGTCGCCCGGGGCGGCTCCAGCCGGCGCCGCGGCGCGAAAGCGCCCGGAGAGTCGCCGCACGCAGAACACGCCCACCTCGAGCAACCCCGCCGACACCAGCAACAGCGCGGCGCTGCCCACGGCCCCGACCAGGCTGGCCGTCACCGCCGATCCGACGATGCTACCTAACGTTCCGCCGACCCCGATGAACCCGAACAGCCGTTTCCCCTGCTCGGACTTGAACCCGTCGGCCATGAACCCCCAGAAGACCGACACCACGAACAGATTGAAGACGCTGGCCCAAATGAAGAGCGCCCGGCCGACCCACACCTGATCGGCCGCCGGCAACCATTTGAACAGGCCGTAGAACACCACCAGGTTCACCATGAAGAACCGGTAGGCGATCGTCACGAACCGCTGCCGCGACAGCCGGGCCACCAACGCGGCGAACGGCGGATTGACGATCAGCATCGCGATCATGGTGCCGGTGAACAGCCACGGCAGGTTCCGGATGCCGCCCGCCACCCCGGCCTCGTCGCGAATCGGGCGGAGGATGAAATAGCTGGCCAGAATGCAAAAGAAATATCCCGCGGCCCACAGCACCGGCCCCAACTCGCCCGGCTTGATGTCGACCAGCCGGCTCAACCAGGAGCGGCGCTCCACCATCGCGGCGCTGGTCATCGCGGTTTGCTCTTCCAGGCCGCCAGGATCTTGGCCTCCTGTTCGGTCGTGATCCCGCCCACCATCTTCGCTTGCCGTTCCGGGGGAAGAGTCTTGAACCACGCGAGGGTGTCGCGAGCTGTGTCCGCGAAGGGCCGAAACTTGAGGCCCGCCGCGAACGCCCGGTCCCGCCGAAAATGGGATGCCCCGTGCAGCGGACCGCCGGGCCACACCCATGGAATCAACCCCATCGGATTCCCCATCGTCTCGGTCACCACCGCGCCATCGACCCACGTGAAGGAGACGGGCGTGCTGGTCACCGCTCGACACCCATAGAGCATGTCTGCCATCGAGAAGTGTTTGAGCGGCCCCAGGGCGTTGAACGCCCCGGTCACCTTCTGCTCGACGAGATGGATGCACCACGCGCCGAGATCGCGGGCGTCGATGTAGAGCCCCGGATCGTTCGGGGTACCCGCCGCCATCACTTCCCCGCCCCGATCGATCCGCACCGGCCAATAGGTGAACCGATCGGTGGGATCGTTGGGGCCAACGATCAAGCCCGGGCGCACCAAGGTGGTCCCGTTCGGGAACGCCCGCTCCACCTCCCGTTCGCACAAGACTTTCAGAGGGCCATAGTACTTCCGGCTGTCCTCCGACTCCGGGTCGCTCAGCGGTGCCTGCGGGGCATCCTCCCCGACTCCATCCTTGGGCCAGCTGCCGTCGTAAAACGCCTGGTAGGTTCCCACCGTCGAAATGAACAGGTACTGCCCTACCTTGCCCTTAAGCAGCTGAGCCGAGTCCTTCACGTGACGAGGGACGTAGCCGGAGTTGTCGATCACCGCATCCCAGGTCTTCCCCCGAAGGGCGTCGAGCTTACCGTCCCGATCGCCTTCGAGCTTCTCAGCCGTTGGGAAGAGCTTCGGGTTCGACTTCCCCCGATTGAAGAGGGTGACCTGGTGGCCCCGAGCGATCGCGGCCTCGACCTGAAACGGTCCGATGAACCCGGTCCCACCCAAGAAGAGGATCTTCATTGTCCGGCCCTCTCCTTCTCGGCCGCTCGCCAGGCCGCGAGCACCGTCTTCTCCTTCTCGGGCGCGATCCCCGCTCCGAGCTTCGCTTGCCGCTCCGTCGGTAACGTCTTGAACCAGTCGAGGGTGGCCTTGGCCGTCTCGGCGAGCGGTCGGAAGGTGAGGCCCTTACCGATCGCTTTCTCGCGGCTGAAGTAACCGAACCCAGCCATTGGCCCCGTGGGTGGGAACCAGGCCGGCATCTCCGACCACGGCCTCACGCCTTGGGCCTGCAAGAAATCCGCGGGCACGAACGTCAACTGGGCCTCCGAGGTCGTCACCGACTTGATGCCGTAGAGCATTTCCGCGATCGAGAGCCGGGCCTTCGGCCCGACCGCGTTGTACCCGCCACCGACGTCTTCCTCCACGAGCCGGACGCACCATTCGCAGAGATCGCGAACGTCGATGATCAAGACGGGCTCGCTGGGATCTCCGGGAGCCAACACCTCGCCGCCCCGGTCGATCCGTACCGGCCAATAGGTAAACCGGTCGGTGGTATCCCCCGGGCCCACGATCAAGCCGGGACGAACGATCGTGGCTCGCTCGCCGAAGGCCTGGAGGACCTCCTGCTCGCAGAGCGCCTTGAGGGGACCGTAGTGCTTGCGGCTATCCTCGGACCCCGGCTCGGTCAACTTGGCCGTGGCGGAGTTTTCATCGAGGCCCTTCTGCGAGAAGTCCGCGAACACCGACAGCGTCGAGATGAAGAGGTACCGCCCGACGTTCCCCTTGAGGAGTTGCGCCGAGTCGCGCACGTGTCGCGGGACGTAGCCCGAGTTGTCGATCACCGCGTCCCACTTCCGGCCCTTCAGCGCGTCGAGCTTGCCGTCCCGGTCCCCCTCCAGTTTCTCGGCCTTGGGAAAGAGGCCCGGATTGGTGCGGCCGCGATTGAAGAGCGTCAACCGGTGGCCCCGGGCGGTGGCGTACTCGACCTCGTGGGGGCCGATGAAGCCGGTCCCGCCGAGGACCAGGATATCGAGTGGCCGACCAGCCGCCCGGCTGACGGCGGCGCGGAGCATTTCTGGAACCATCGCCAGAGCGCCGCCGGTCGCGGCGGTGGTAGCGATGAAACGTCGTCGGGTGACGGTCATGTCGGGGCCTCGTTCGGGATTCAAACTTGGATACAATTTCAAGATATCGCGGGGAAGCGGACCCGCCAACCGCCGGTGTTTCGCCGGCCGTCCTTCGCGGATAAGCTACAGTCGTCGCCGCGCTCTGGCGCTCTCGTTCGTTTTTCCGACACCGCGAGGATCCCGGCCCATTCGCCCATTCACTCCCACCGATCTCGCCACCTCGGCTCTCCTCGCGCTCGGCCTGGCAGCGGCGGGCCCGGGCTCGCTCCGCGCCCACGAGATTCCCCGATCGGTCACCATCCGGGCGTTCGTGGCGCCCTCCGGCACGACCCTTCGCTTCCTGGTGCGAGCCCCGCTCGAGGCGATGCGCGACTTCGTCTTCCCCACCACCGGCCCGGGTTACTTGGACCTCGGGGCCGTCACCCCGCTGCTGCGCCAAGCCGCGAAGCAGTGGCTGGCCGACTACGTCGAGCTCTTCGAGGGGGGCTCCCAACTCGGGGAACCCGACATCGCGGCGGTCCGGGTGTCGTTGCCGAGCGATCCCTCGTTCCAGACCTACGAGGCTGCCTTGGCCCAGGTTACCGGCCCGCCGCTTCCCGAGGACACGGCGCTACCCTGGCGGCAGGCCTCCCTCGACGTCCTGTTCGAATACTCGATCGCCGACGCCAACGCCGAGTTCTCGATCCGGCCGGCCTTCGCGCACCTCGGGCTGCGGACCATGACCGTGCTCCGGTTCCGGCCGGCCGGCAAGCCGGAACGGGCCTATCAGTACCTCGGCGACCCCGGTCTGGTCCGGCTCGACCCCCGGTGGCATCAGGCCGCCGGGCGGTTCGTGATCCTCGGGGCCGAGCACATCCTCGACGGGTTCGACCACCTTCTGTTCCTGCTCGGGTTGATCATCCCATTCCGGCGGATCGGGGCGCTGGTGACGGTGATCACCGCGTTCACCGTTGCCCACTCGATCACCTTGATCGCCTCGGCGACCGGGTTGGCACCTAACGCTCTCTGGTTCCCCCCCTTGATCGAGACGTTGATCGCTCTGTCGGTCGTCTTCATGGCGATCGAGAACGCGGTTGGCGCCAAGGCTGAGCGTCGTTGGCTCATCGCCTTCGGGTTTGGGCTGGTCCATGGCTTCGGATTTTCCTTTGCCCTCCGCGACACCCTCCAATTCGCCGGGTCGCACTTGGTGACTTCGCTGCTGTCCTTCAACGTGGGGGTCGAGATCGGTCAGCTGGTCGTGGTGGCGGCCGCCGTGCCGGTGCTGAACTTTCTCTTCCGGCGGGTCGTCAGCGAGCGGGTCGGGATCGTCGTCGTCTCGATTCTCCTCGGGCACACGGCCTGGCATTGGATGACCCAGCGGGGGGCCGAGCTGTGGCAATACCAATGGACGGTCCCGATTCTCGACGGCGGGGGCTGGGTCGGGTTACTCCGGTGGCTGACGTTGACGGCGATCATCGGTGGGGCGGCGTGGCTGCTACGGGAGGTGTTCACGAGGTTAGCCCGGCGGCGCGCCGATCTGGCGTCGACCGGCGGCGCCTCGTGACCCGCTCACGGCCGGATCCCGCGGTGCCCCGTTATCTTGTCCGACGAGCGGGCCGATTGACCTCAAGGGGGGAAGCATGACAGCGGGTACGAAGTTGATGGGAACGGTGATGATGGCGGTGGCCCTGGCCGGGTGCGACGGCACCAAAGACGAGGCGGAGCGGGCGATCGACCGGGCCGACCGAATGGTCACCGCGATGCGAGACCGAGCCATGAAGGTGCTTCCCGAGGAGACCAAGGCACTGGCCGACTCCTTGCAGGCCGCCAAGGACAAGTTTGCCGCCAAAGAACATCTCGAGGCGCTCAACACGGCGCGGGCCACCCAGGGCAAAGCGATCGAGCTGGCGAACTCGCTCTCCGGCAAGAGCACTCAGCTCTCGAGCGCCTTCATGGCCTTCAGCGGAAAGCTCAACGAGACGGTCGGGTTGATCAGGCGGCGGGTCGACCAATACTCGGGTCGGTTACCGGCCCGAATCGATCGGGCCGCGTTCGAAGCGCTCAAGGCCGATCTTCCCACGTGGGACGAAACCTGGAAGGCGGCCACCAAGGATTTCCAGAACGGTGACTTTGGTCCGGCCAACGCGCGGGCCGACTCGCTCAAGCAAAAGATCGCCGCCGCCCACACCTTGCTGGGAATCCCGGCCGGCGCACCATAGCCGTTCAGACTCCCAGAAGCGAGGCTACGGCCAAGCCTGGGTGGGGACGGCGTTAGGCACCGGTTGCGACCGGAGGTATGTCACCAGCTGCCAGATGGTCCCGTCGGCGAGCATCGGTCCGTAGGCCGGCATCCCGCGAGGCCGCCCGGCGGCGATCGACCGGAAGAGGCTGGAGTCCTCGCCGCCGTAGCGCCATCGCCCATCGACCAGACTGGGAGCCGCGAACCCGAGGGCCCCGCCGCCGTGGCACCCGTCGCAGTTCATCGAGGCGAAGAGCTTTTCGCCCTGCGACGCGGCCATGGCGTCGCCGCTCAGCGGGTTGGTCGATCCGCTGTTGTTAGGCGAGGCACAGGCAACCACCGCCAGCAGCGCCACTGTCACCGAGCGAAGACCCACACCATCCCTCCTTGGCTGGTATACCGGGCCAGGTCCGGGGCGAAATCGGCCGGCGGCCGGACGTCGGCCGGATCGTCGGACTTGAGATCGCCGGAGAGGAGGATCCAGTCGCCGCCGATGCCGGCGTACACCGCGATGTATTGCTTGCCATCGGGTCCGCGGTAGCTGATCGGGGCACCCACCACGCCCGAGCCAACCTTGAATTTCCAGAGCGGCGTCCCGGTGCGGGCGTCGGCCGCCTTGAGCCAGCCGTCGAGGGTCCCGTAGAACACCAGATCGCCGGCGGTGGCCAAGCTGCCGCTCCAGACCGGGAACTTCTCCCGAATCTCCCAGACCCGGCGCCCGGTCGTCGCGTCCCAGGCGATGAACGCGCCGAGATAGCCGCCCGGGCCCGGGGTGTAGGGGATCGTCGCGCCGACATAGGGCGTCCCCGGAATGTAGACCGCCTCCGACGACTGCCAGTTCATGCAGAGGTTGACGGTCGAGACGTAGAAAAGTCCGGTCTTGGGCGAGTAGGCCGCTGGCGACGCCGGACTCTTGCCGCCCTCGAGGCTGGGGCAGATCCGCTCGATCTTACCGCGGGAGGCCCCGGTGAGTTTGGTCGAGTCGAGCACCGGCCGCCCGCTGACCAGATCGACCCGTTTGGCCCAGTTGACCATCACGTAGGGTTCCGCCACCAGGACTTCGCCGGTGGCACGGTCGATGGTATACCCGAAGCCGTTCTTGTCGAAATGGACCAGCGCCTGTCGCCGCCGCCCCTTGACCGTCAAGTCGACGAGGATGTTCTCGGCGTTGGCGTCGTAGTCCCAATTGTCGTTCGGCGTAAACTGATAGGCCCAGATGAGCGACCCGTCGCCCGGCCGCCGTGCCAGGAGCGCCGAGGTCCATTTGTTGTCGCCCCGGCGCTGGTCGGCGTTGTAGGGGCCCGGGTTGCCAGTTCCGTAATAGAGGAGGTCGAGCGAGGCGTCGTACGAGAGCCACCCCCAGACCGGCGCCCCACCCCGCTTCCAGGCGTCCTTGGGCCAGCTGGTAAGGGCCTGGTCGGGACCCGCATTCCGGTCGTAGAACGGCTTGAAGGTCGCCGGCTTGGCAAGAACGACGCCATCGGGTCCGGTGTTCCGGCCGGTCCAGACGATCTTGCCGGTCGCGAGGTCGAGGGCATCGACTCGACCGTGGATCCCGAACTCGCCACCTGAGGGACCCACGATCACCCGATTGCCGACCACCAGCGGTGCCATCGTGATCGTCTCGCCCCGCGCCAAATCGGCGACTTTGGTCTTCCACAGCTCCTTGCCGGTCGCGGCGTCCACGGCGACGGTGCGCCCGTCGAGCAGGTTGTAGACGATCCGGCCATCGGCGAACGTCGCGCCCCGGTTGATCGCGTCGCAACAGGCGACCCCGACCGAGGCCGGATTCACATCGGGGCGGTACTTCCATTTGAGGGGATAGTCCTCTTTGGTCAGATCGAAGGCGTAGAGGACGTTGGGATAGGGAGTCACCACGTACATCGTGCCGTCGACCACCAGCGGCTGGCCCTCGTGGCCGCCTAACACCCCGGTCGAGAACGTCCAAACCGGGCGGAGTCCGCTCACGTTCCGGTTCGTGAGGCCGGTGAGGCCACTGTACCGGGTGGCGGCGAGGTCTTTGCCGGGCCGGCTCCACTGGCCGTCCTCTTGGGCGGAGCTCGCTCCGACTACCGCGATCGAGCAACCGATGGCGAGCGACGCGACTCGAAGGCGCACGGGGCCCTCTCCCTGGTGACGGACTGAATGTACCGGGAAACGGACTCGGCCGCTTCCGGTCGTGCCAACGCAGCGAAGGGGGGCAGCGGCCGAGTAGCTCGAACTACAGCCTCCTTTGCAGGGGATCAGCGCTTCAGAACGATCCCCCATCGGAACATCGCGGCCCGAAACAGTTCGAGAGCCGCCAGCAGGCTCGGGTTCTCGCCGGCCGTGGCGGCCGTGGCCGTGGCCAGAATCGCCAGGCGGGGAATCTCCGGCCCGGGCTCACGAACCATCTCTTGGATGGTCTTGAGCAGCTCGAGCAACTGGTCTGCGACCGGCCCCAACTGCGCCGCGTGCCGTGTCACCGCACCTCGCAGCGCGCCCACCGCAACCCAGGTGATAGTCCGCGCTTCGGCCGTCAAGACCTCGGTCCCTCCTCCCGCGAAAAGGTCATCCGTCGGACCCGGCCGGAGCCCACCGTTACGGCGGTGACCCTTCCGGCTCGGTCGCGCACCGCCCGGAGGACGACTCCGAACCCACCGGTGCCGGTATAGGTGTCCCGCATGACCGGCACCAAGCGGAGAGGCGGGAACTTTCGCCGCTCCAGCGTTAGGCTGTCGCCGGCGAGGCGGACCTCCCACGTCACCCCGATTTCGTCGCTGCCATACCGGCCGACGAGCGCCGATTTGTCGGCGGCGGTCGGGGCCCATTCGTCGACTTTCGCGTATCCCGAACGCTCGCCGTTCCCGGACCGCATCTCGAGCCGACCACCGGCTCGGACCTCGACCGTTGTCGGTCCGGCGGCCAGCTGGTATTTGGTGTCGGTGAGCCGTCGCAACGGGGTCCTCCCGTTCCCCACCCGCCACGTGAGCCGGCCGCTGTCCGCCACCACCCGCGCCGCCGTCTCGGTCTGCTCGCTCCAGTAGAGTCCGGTGGCTGCGGCCAAGGCGCCTCCCGCCAGGGAATCCCCGGCCTCGACGGCCGGCGAGAGCTCGGCCGCGAAGAAGGCGTCGGCGGTCAACTCGGCCAGCCGCCCTGAGCTCGCCTCGTTCAGGTTGCAGAGCACCGACACGCCCCCCTGGAACCTGGGAAAGTGGAGCAAGTAGGTGCGATAGCCGGGATCGCCGCCGCCATGGGACACCGTTGGCTGACCTCGGTAGCTCCCGTGGGTAATGCCGAGGGCGTACAGGAGGGTATCGCCGGAGGCGAGGACGCCTCGGGTGTAGAGAGCCTCGAGCCCGGCTTTCCCGCCGACGGTGCCCTGGTCGAGCTGACGATGCCACCGAACGAGATCGTCGACCGTGGTGAAGAGGCTGGTCGCCCCGACGGTGGAGTAGTTGGGAACCACTTCCCGCCATTCGCGGTCCCGCATCCCGTGCCCCCGGGTCCGCCCCGGCACGATCATCGAGTTGTCGTCATGAAAGTGGGTCCGGCTCATGCCGAGCGGTCGGAACATGTTCTCCTCCGCGTACTCGCGGAGGCTCTTGCCGGTCACCCGTTTCACGATGATGGCCGCGAGGGAGAAGCCGGTATTACTGTAGAGCCAGTCCGTCCCCGGCGCGAAGTTCAACCCTTTTTGGCGAACAACGATGTCGAGCACGTCTTGCTCGGTGATCAGATCGTCGCCAAGCCGCCAGCCGGCCGTGATCAGGAGGTTCCATTGATCGCGGAGGCCGCTGGTGTGGGTGAGTAGATGCCTGATGGTGATCCGCTGCCCGTAGTCGGGCAATTCCGGCAGGTACTTGCGAACGTCGTCGTCGAGCGAAATCCGCCCGCTCTGAGCGAGCAGCACCAGGCTCATCCCGGTGAACTGCTTCGAGACCGAAGCCACGTGGAAGACCGACTGCGGGGAGATGGCCAGTCCCTGCGCCAAATCCGCCATGCCGTATCCACGGGCGGCGAGGACCTCGGGGCCGCGACTGACGGCCACCGCGCACCCCGGTGAATCGGTTCCGCGATACTGGGCGAAGACGGTATCGAGTCGGGCCAGCGGCGGTGTCTGGGCGGCGGCGGCGGGGACCGCGGCGAAAAGCAGAATCGGGAGGAGGTTTCTCATGGGTCAAGATCTTAGCACCGGCGCCCGCGGACGCCACTGGCCCAAATCGACGCCCGAGCGCAACTTGATGCGGGCGTCATGTTATTCCCACCGGATTTTGGAGGGCCAATGCTGGGCGTTACCCGACTCGCGATCTTCACCGCGCTGGCGCTGGCGCCCCTCGGGGTAGCCGGAGCCCAAATGACCGCCCCCAACCCCTACCGCCCGGTCGAAGGAGTCTGGGGTCGGTTGCCAGCCGGCCGGGTCTGGGGCGCGACCAGCGGAGTCTGGCCCGGTCCCGATGGGGCGATTTGGGTCGGCGAGCGCTGCGGGGCCAACACCTGCGTCGGCTCGTCCCTCGACCCGGTGCTGGCGTTCGACCGGTCGGGTCAATTGATCAGGAGCTTCGGGGCCGGGCTGATCGCCTGGCCTCACGGCCTCTATGTCGACACGGGGGGGAACGTCTGGGTCACCGACGCGCTCGGCTTTGGCCAGCAGCCGGCCGGCGTCGGCCACATCATCGTCAAGTTCAGCCCGACCGGCCAGGTGCTGATGACTTTGGGTAAGAAGGGGGTGGCCGGCCGGGGGCCCGACACGTTCCGGAAGCCGGCGGCGATTCTGGTGGCGCCTAACGGCAATCTCTTCGTCGCCGACGGCCACGACGAGGACGGCAACAATCGGGTCGTCAAGCTCTCGAGCGCCGGCGCCTTCATCAAGGCGTGGGGCGAGACCGGCAAGGAAGACGGTGAGTTCCGCGACCCCCACGCCTTGGCGATGGACTCGCAGGGTCGCCTGTTCGTCGCCGATCGCGCCAACAGCCGGATCCAGATTTTCGATCAGGAAGGCAAGCATCTCGCCACCTGGACCCAGTTCGGCCGCCCGAGCGGCCTGTTCATCGACGCCAACGACGTGCTGTACGCCACCGACTCGGAGTCGAACGCGACCCGGAACCCCGGCTGGAAGCGGGGGATTTACATCGGGAGCGCCAAGACCGGGTGGGTCACCGCCTTCATCCCCGACCCGGAGCCCGATCAGGACCGATCCGGGACCAGTGGGGCCGAAGGCGTAGCGGTGGACCAAGACGGCAACATCTACGGAGCCGAAGTCGGCCCGAGAACCCTGCGGAAGTACCTCCGGAGAACGAATCCATGAAGAGCCAAGGTCGTCTGACGCTCCTCGCTTTGGGTCTCGGTTGTTTGTGCCCGCCTGCCCGCCTGACCGCCCAGAGAGCGGGAGGGACGGGGGCCGGTGGATGGACCCATTGGGGAGGCAACGCGGCCAGCACCCGATCGGCGCCGCTGGACCAGATCACAGCCGCCAATTTCAGCAAGCTCGAGATCGCCTGGGTATGGCGGGGCGAGAACTTCAGCCCCGATCCCGAAGCGATGCTGCGGGCCACTCCGATCTACGCCGAGGGGAAGCTCTTTTCGGTGGCGGGAAGTCGGCGGACGGTGGTGGCGATCGACCCCGCCACCGGCGAAACGTTGTGGGCCTTCCGGGAGCCGAGTACCAAGCGGTGGGAAGAGTCGATGCGAAAGGACTACGGCAAGGGAGTGGCGTACGATCTAGTCGACGGCCGGGGCCGGATCTACGTCGTCACGCCCGCGTTCTTCCTTCACGCCCTCGATGCCGAAACCGGCCGACCGATCGAGTCGTTCGGCGCCAAGGGCACCGTCGACATGCTGGACGACCTGGGACCGTGGCCGCACGATCGGGACAAGGGTCTCGATCCGGCCACCGGCTACATCACCAATTCCTCGCCGCCGATCGTGGTGAATGGCGTGGTGGTGGTGGGCAACGCCCACGAGCAGGGGTACTACCAAACCCGGCAGGAGAACGTCCCAGGCAACATTCTGGGTTATGATGCCCGGACCGGGAAACCCCTGTGGCGCTTCAACGTGATTCCGAAACCCGGCGAGTTCGGCCACGAGACCTGGAAGAACGACGCCTGGAAATGGACCGGCAATATCTCGGCCTGGGCGCCCCTGTCGGCCGACCTCGAGCTGGGGATCGTCTACATCGTGACCGATCCGCCCACGATCGATTATTTCGGTGGGTTCCGGCCCGGCAACACGCTCTTCGCAACCACGATCCTGGCCCTCGATGCCAAAACCGGGCAGCGGAAGTGGCACTTCCAAACAGTCCATCACGATATCTGGAACTACGACAACCCTCACGCGGCCCAGTTGGTCGACATCACCGTGGCGGGCCGCCGAATTCCGGCGCTGGTGCAAGTCACCAAGCAGGGCTGGGCGTACGTGTTCAACCGGGTCACCGGCGAACCGGTCTGGCCGATCGAGGAACGGCCGGTGCCGCAGTCCGACGTCCCCGGCGAACAGACCTCACCGACGCAACCATTCGTAACGAGGCCGGCCCCCTTCGAAATGCAAGGGATCACCAAAGACGACCTGATCGATTACACCCCCGAGCTGCGGCAAAAAGCGCTCGCGGCGGTCGCCAAGTTCCGACTGGGTCCCTTGTTCAACCCGCCGGCCGTGAAGGGGGCCAACGGGTTCGAGGCCGCGATCCACTGTCCCGGCGCCAACGGCGGCGCCAACATTCCGGGCGGGGCGTCGATCGACCCCGAAAGCGGCATCCTCTACGTCGCCTCGACCAAGGACTGCAGCGCCCCCCGGCTCGTCCCGGGAAAGAGCGTCGATTCGCTCTCGAACGTGCAGTGGGTGTCGGTGGGGCCGGGGGGCGTGGGTGGGGTCGATGGGTTACCGCTACTCAAGCCGCCCTACGGCCGGATTACCGCCATCGACCTGAACACCGGCGACCATCTCTGGTGGATCCCCAACGGCGAGACGCCGGAGTCGATCAAGAACCATCCGGCGTTGAAAGGCGTCGCGCTTCCCAACACGGGCGCGCCGACTCATGCCACCAGCGTGGTGACGAAGACCCTGCTGATTTACGGCGAAGGCCGGGGCGGGCGGCCCGTGATGCGTGCGGTGGACAAGCGGACCGGCAAGGAGGTCGGGGTGGTGACGATTCCCGCCGCGACGACGACGGCCCCGATGACGTTCATGCACCAAGGGAGGCAGTACGTCGTCTCGGCGGTGCGGGGCGCCGACCTTCCGGCGGCGCTGGTGGCCCTCAGACTGCCGAAGTAGCGGTCAAGGGTCCGGCGCGGGGCGGGGCCGTTCCACGTAGGAGCGGATCTTCCAATCGGACCCACGCTGCACCAGGATGATGGCCGCGTCGGCAATGACGGTCTGGCTGGCCCCAGGACCCACCAGCTGGTAGTAGACCGAGGCATACACGGAGGCCATCGCCCCACTGGCGTCGAAGTCGAACGGGCTGACGCCGAACGCCGAGACGCGAGTCAGGTAATTCGCCAGCGAGTCCACTGCCGTCTGGCCGCGAACCAGGTAGCCATCGAGCGGACTGAAGAGCAGGTCATCGACCAGCAACTTCCGAATGGGCTTGGCATCCCGCTTTTCGATGGCCTTGGTCCATCCGTCGAGCGCTTTGGAGATCTCACGATACGTGTGGTCGAGATACTCCTGGCGAAAGTTGCTCCGGCTGCCCGAGACCGATTCCCCGGGCACCTGGGCGACGAGACCCAGAGGACCAATGAGGACCGCCAGCGGGAGGAGGCTCCAACGTGTCATCTTTGCAAGATACCACCGCCCAACCGATAGTACACCCGGAACGTCACCGCGAGATTACTCCATGGCCGAGTTGAAAACGAAGCGTCATGCCGGCAGCCCCGTTGCCTTCCTCAACAGCATCGCCGACGCGAACAAACGCAAGGACGCCAAGGCTCTCCTCGCGATGATGAAGCGAATCACCGGCAAGAAGCCGGAAATGTGGGGCCCCAGCATCGTCGGCTTCGGCCGTTACCATTACAAATACGCCAGTGGCCGAGAAGGAGACTGGTTCTTGACGGGGTTCTCGCCCCGGGCCCAGAATCTCACCGTCTACTGCATGTCCGGCTTTCGGCCACTCGCGGCCCAGCTCCGGAAGCTTGGTAAGCACCAGATCGGCGTCGGCTGTCTCTATTTCAAGACGCTCGACGACCTCCATTTGCCGACCCTCGAGTCCGTGATCAAACAGTCGGTGGCGTGCGTGGCGAAGCGGTCGCGGGGCTGACTCATGGCCAAATGGCTCTTCTGGTTGGCCTGGGCGGTGGTGTACCTGGGATTCATCGAGCCCTGGAACTGGGCCCATCTCGCGAAGGCGTTGAGATCGCCGAGCTACCTGGCGGCGTTGATCGGCGGGCTGCTCCCCTTCACCGCTCCGTGGCTGCTCGGCCGGATGCGATCGTCCCTGGGTTCCTGGCCGAAGGTCGCGGCGGCCTTCGTGCCCGCGATCGCGCTGGGATTGTTGGTGTACTTCGTCGCCGACAAACTCTATTACGCCGGGCGGGTCTACCCGTTCCATCCGTTCCTCCAGGCGCAACCTCCCTCGTTCGATTCGTACCCCAAGGAAAAGCCCCCGGCCACGTTCCGAATCCTGGCGCTCGGCGGCTCGACAACCCGAGACGCCCGGTTGCCCGAGGCGGCGCGGTACCCGAAAGTGCTCGAGCGGATCCTTCAGGAACGGTTTCCGTCGGTGCGAATCGAGGTGATAAACGGCGGCATGGATTGGTACACCAGCGAGCATGCCGCGATTCTGTACGCGTTCTGGGCCCGTGACTGGACCCCGGACCTGGTGGTTTTCTTCGAGGGGATCAATGACTTGTACCGCTCGTGTTCACCCCGGAGCTACGCCGTCGGGCCATTTCGAAGAGACTACGCCCATTTCTACGGCCCGGTGATTCGCCCGTACCATACGCCTTCGTTCGAGTCGGCGATCGTCGGGCCTTTCGTCCGGCGTTGGTATCGGAGCCTGCGGGCCAAGGCACGCCCGACACCGATGCCGGTGGAGTACTTCGAGAGCATTGCCACCCACGAGCGGAACGTCCGGACCTTGGTCCGCTTGGTTCGGGCTGAGGGAACGAAGCTCATTTTGGGAACCCAAGCGTCCCTGTACCGACCCGATCTGTCCGCGGAGGAGCTCAAGTCGCTTTGGTTCGGCGAAAACTTTTGTCTCGCCGAGGGTCGGTATCCCGATCACGAGAGCCTAGGCGCGGCGATGGCGAAGGTCAACGAGGGGTTACGCCGGATCGCCCTCGAGGAGAGTGTCCCGTTGGCGGACAACGATCGAGCGGTGCCGAAGACGGGGGAATACTTCTCGGACGACGTTCATTCGAAGAAGCCGGGCGCCCAGGTGGTGGCCGAGACCATTGCGGCCGCCATTCTTGGCGCTGGTTACCTGTCCGAATTTACGGCGAAAAAGTAGCGATTCGCGGCCGGCCGTTTGACAGAGCGGTCTCCGACCGAGAGAATCTCCCCAGTACCGCATCGGCTCATTCTTCGAGGAGGACTCATGACTCGCCACCTGGCCGCCGTCATCGCGGCCGTCGTCGTACTCTCGCCGGTCGTCCCGACCCCGGGATTCGGGCAGCGCCAGCGCGCCGAGGCCGCTCGGTCCGCGGCGCGGCTGGTCGAGCCAGCGAGCTACTCGAGGCTTCGGTTCCGTCACATCGGTCCCGAGGGTAACCGGTTTGCCTCGATTGCGGGTGTCGCCGGCGATCCAAACGTGTACTACGCCGGCGCGGCATCGGGCGGGATCTGGAAGACGACGGATGGCGGACTCCGATGGGAACCGGTCTTCGACGATCAACCGGTGTCCTCGATCGGGGCGCTCGCGGTCGCGCCGTCCGATCCCAACGTGGTGTGGGCCGGGACGGGCGAGCCGCACATTCGGAGCCACATCTCGGTCGGCTGGGGCGTCTACAAATCGACCGACGCCGGCAAGACCTGGAAGTTGATGGGCCTCGAGCTGACCGGTCGGATCTCGCGGGTCGTGATCCATCCGAGCAACCCAGACGTCGTCTACATCGCGGCGTTAGGACACGGGTACGGGCCCCAGAAGGAGCGGGGCATCTACCGGACCATGGATGGGGGCAAGACCTGGGACCAGGTCCTCTTCGTCGACGAAAGCACCGGCGCCTCCGAGTTGATCATGGACCCCAACAACCCGCGAGTCCTGTTCGCCGGATTCTGGCAGATCGAAATCAAGACCTGGGGCCGCGAGAGCGGCGGACCCGGGTCGAGCATTTGGACGTCCCGCGACGGGGGTACCACCTGGACCCGCGTCCGGGGCAACGGGCTGCCGGGGCGGCCACACGGCAAAGTGGCCATGGCGATTCCGAAGGCCAACTCGGACCGGGTCTACGCGCTGATCGAGGCCGGCGATGGAGTGCCCTGGCACGGCAACCCGACCGACCGGGGCAAGCTCTGGCGCTCCGACAACGGGGGAGCCAGCTGGCAGGTCGTCTCCTACGACCGCCAGCTCGGCGGCCGCTCGGCCTATTACAACACGATGGCCGTGGCACCCGACAACGAGAACGAGGCCTACTTCCTGGCCGCCTCTTTCGCGAAGACCCTCGACGGCGGCCGCAACACGATCGACGCGCCGTTCGGTCAAGCCCCCGGCGGCGACCACCACATCATGTGGATCGACCCGACCAACGGCGATCGCCAGGCGGTGGCCCACGACGGGGGGGTCTCGATCTCGACCAATCGCGGCAAGAGCTGGAAGCGGATCCAGCTTCCCGTCGCTCAGATGTATCACGTCGCGGTCGACAACCGGGTTCCTTACATGGTGATGGGAAACCGTCAGGACGGCCCCTCCGCTCGAGGACCCAGCAACAGCAAGCTCGGCGGTTTCTTCGGCTTTGGCGCCAACATTCCGCGAGGGGCCTGGCACTCGGTGGCGGGCGGCGAGAGCGGTTGGGCCACTCCCGACCCGGCGGACTCGAACATCGTCTGGTCCAGCGCCTCCGGCTCGGGGAGTCGGGGCGGCATCATGGTGCGGTACGACGTCCGGACCGGGATCGCGCGCAATGTCGAAGTCTGGCCGGTCTCGACCGGGGGCTGGCCCGCGGCCGATCTTCGCTACCGTTTCATATGGACCTTCCCGCTCACCATCTCGCCCCACGATGCCAACCGGATCTACGTCGGCAGTCAGCATGTCCACGTCACGACCGACCAGGGCAACAGCTGGCGGGAGATCTCGCCTGATTTGACCCGCAACGACAAGAGTCGAATGGGGATCTCGGGAGGTCTCACGCCGGACAACATCGGAGTCGAGTACGGCGGGGTGATTTTCGCGATCGCCGAGTCCCGGATCGAGAAGGGTCTCCTGTGGGCGGGCACCAACGACGGCTTGGTCCACGTCTCCCGCGACAATGGCGCCACTTGGACCAACCTGACCGCCAACCTCCCCGGACTCCTGTCCTGGGGCACCATCAGCAACATCGAGCCGTCGCCCCATGACGCCGGCACGGCCTACCTGACCGTCGACGGTCACCAGGTCAACAACCGCGATCCCTGGGTCTACAAGACCGCCGACTACGGCCGCACCTGGAAGTTGATCGTCACCGGGATTCCCCGAAGCCCGTTGTCGTACGCCCACGTGGTCAAGGAAGATCCGTTCCGGAAGGGTCTCCTCTACCTCGGCACCGAGAATGGTCTTTACCTCTCGTTCGACGCTGGGGAGAACTGGCAGCCGTTTCAAACCAACCTGCCCCCGGCGCCGGTGTATTGGCTGGTCATCCAGGAGCATTTCAAGGATCTGGTGGTCTCGACCTACGGCCGCGGCTTCTGGATCCTCGACGACCTCACGGCCCTCCATCAGTTGACGCCGGAGATCACCGCCTCGACTGCCCACCTGTTCGCGCCGAGGCCGACCTACCGACTCCGGTCGGTCGAGGCGCCTGAGATGCCGAGCGACGATCCAGCGGTCGGCGAAAACCCCCAGTACGGGGCCCCCCTCAACTATTGGCTCAAGGAGCCGGGCGAGGCGACCTTCTCGATCCAGGACGGCCAGGGTACCACCGTCCGAACAATCAGAGCCCAAGGTCAGGCGGGCTTCAATCGCCAGATGTGGAATCTCCAGTTCGAGCCGACGACCGAGGCCCGAATCAGAGTGTCGCCCCTCTACGCGCCCGAAATCGTGGTAGGCCCCGAAGGGCTGCCGGCCCAGGGGATTGGTCGGATCGCGATTCTGGCGCCGCCCGGCCGGTATACCGTGAAGCTGGCCGCCGGCGGTCGCGAGATGAGCCACCCGCTCGAGGTCCGGAAAGATCCCAACGCTGGCGGCAGCGAGGCGGGGATCGCCGCCCAAACCGCGATGGTGAAGGAGGTCCAGGCGAGCCTCGAGGATGCCGTGGCGATGGTGAATCGTCTGGAGAACATCCGCCGGCAACTTCAGGAGCTGAAGGCAACGTTAGGCCGCGAGGCAGAAGGTCGCTCGCTGGTGGCCCCGACCGACTCGCTGGAAACGGTACTCCTCGCGGTCGAGGAGCAGCTCCATCAGGTTCGGCTCACCGGGCGAGGCCAGGATGGGGTCCGCTGGCCGATCAAGCTCGCGGGCCAATTGGTCTACTTGACGCAAGGCATGACCGGGTCCGACGATCCGCCGACGACCCAAGTCCGAGAGGCTCAGCGGTACCTCGACGGGGAGTTGGCCAAGACCCGAGCCGACTACCAGCGAGCGATGGAGGCGGTGGCTCAGTTCAACGCGATGCTCCGGTCGCGCAACGTGCCGGTGATTCCGGTGACCTGACCCGGCTCAACCGCCATCGCCCCCATTGGGATCGACTCCGATCCGGCGCTTCAGTGCGTCGAGTTGCCGGTCGACCTCGGTGGGGATGAACAGGTTATCGGAGATCGCGGCGATCACCTCGGCCTCCCGCCAGGCCGCTTCGAGCATCCCCAACTCGCCCTCGATCGCCTGGCGCTCCGCTTCCTCGTGAAGCGCCATCTCCAGGGCCAACCGCGAGGGGGCGGGCAGCGTCGAGAGCGGCTTTGGCCGGCCTTTCCGGTCGGTCACTGGTCCCACGCCGAAGAAGTGATCGAGGTAGGCCTCCGATCCCCGCTCCGCCTCGAGCAAACCGACGGCATCGGCCGTGGTCCGCTTGCTCCCGCCGGCAGCATTGATCGCCGGGAGGAGGCGGCCCGCCAGGCGGATCGCCTCGGCGCCGTGAAAGGCCTCGACTCTGCCCTTCACCCTGACGGAGAGGATCGGTGAGGCGGAACCCGGGGCGCCATGGAACCGGGTCTTCTGGAACTCGGTACCCCGCACGGTCAGGACCCGACCGTCGTCCCGGCGGAGCCGGACCTTGCGCATCGCGTTGATGATGTTGGGGATGTTCCCCCAGATGCCACCGAGACTGCCGAGTCCGATCCCCGCCGCCGACGCTCCGGCGATGACCGCCCCGGCGGCGACGGCGACGCCACCGGCGATCAGATACGACCTCCGGCGTCGACGGCCGAATTGATCACCGTACCGCCAGGCCGCGAACTCGGGCCGCTGGGGCGCGCCGATCCGAACCAATTCGAGACCGTCGGGGAGTCGCGCCAGGCCGACGTTGTCGGTGGAAACCCGGAGCCGAGTCGCGCCGAACCGCCGCTCGCACTCCTCGATCGCCTCCCACCGAGTGTCGAGCGGACTCAAGTTCCAGCGCTCGCAGCCGCGGCAGACTACCCAGAGGCGCCCCTTGCTACCGTCGAAGGCGAGCCGCCGGCCGACCGGAAACGGCTCGATCGTCAGATTACTCCCGAGAGGTTTATGGCAGTAGATGCAGGTGGTGTACATCGTCCTCGGAAGGTAATCCTTGGCTATCGGGACCGCCGCGGCCAAACGTCAGCCGCTCACTCCCCCCAGACCTTTTCGAATACTCGGAGATAGTTGCCACCGAGGAACTTGAAGATCACCTCGTCAGAGTGCCCTCGGGCGACCAACGTATCGGTGAGCCGCGGCACCTTGGAGATGTCCTCCAGCCCATCCGGCGCCAGCTCCAGTCCGTAGTAGTCGCTGCCGAGACCGATGTGATCGGGCCCCATGACGTCGAGGGCGGTCTCGATGTCCCGGACCACGGTGTCGAGGTTGCGGTGCGCAAAATGGATCAGTCCGATGACCCCGCCGTTGGTGGCGATCGCCTCGAGCATCTTCCGATCGCGCGGCAGTTCCAGCCGGGGCCGCGGCAGCTTCCCGCCTAACAGATCTTGCGCCTCCGGTGAGGTGTCGGGGAACATGGTCGAGGTCGAGTGGGAGAGGATGACCGGCCGCTCGGCGAGTTCGAGGATTTCCCAGAACCCGACTTCGCCGATGTGCACTAGGTCGATCACGATCCGGAGCTGGTTGAGCCGTTCGATCACCTGGCGACTGAGAGGAGAAAGCCCACCCTGTCGTTCGGCGGCCCAACAGCCGTCGGCGTACACGTTGCGCCTGGTGTGCGTCAGACTGACGGCTCGAAGTCCGAGACGATGGTAGAGGTCGAGGAGCCGCGGGTCGCCGCCCAACGGATCGGCGCCCTCGAACGTCAAGACGAGCGCGACCTTGCCGTCTTGTTTGGCCTGGCGAATCTCTCGCACGGTGGTGGCGAGCACCAGACTTTCGTGCCTGGCCACTTGATCGTGGAGATTCCAGACCATCTCCATCCCCCGCTAAACGGATCGCGAAGCCAGGTATCGTCGAGATACACGGCGCAGAGCTGGGCCGTGATCCCACCTTCCCGCCACCGGGGCAGATCGTACTGGCCCATGCAGCCGAACCAGACCGTGTGGGGACCCATCCCGAACTTTACCAACGGACTTTTCTCGAGCCCGGGAGGAGCCGCCCAATCGAGCCCCGGCACCTCGACTCGTTCGCCCAGGCTCATCTTGCCCTCGGTGACGGGGATCAGGATGTCACTGTGACCGTCGATGACCACTGCCCGGCGATGGAGATCGCGCGCGTGGCGGTGGCGAGGCTCTACCATTCGTGGATCACTCCTCCGGATGATGGTCGACCGTGGCGCAACGTCCCTTCCAAGGTACCTTACAATGGAACTTTCGACGGGCTCCAGGCGTCATCGACTCGACTGGGCTCTGGGGGCAGCATGGACGTGATGACATTGATGAAACGGCCAAGCGGCTTCTTGCCAGTGGCGATGTCGTTCGCCGCCCTCGCCATCGTGCTGGGCCATGTTGCCATGTTCGGCGCGGTGCGCCAGGCCGACGAGGGGACCGCCGCCCACCTCTTTCAGCTCCTCCTGGCCGCACAGGTGCCGATCGTCGTGTTTTTCGCGATCCGGTGGCTGCCGGAGAATCCTCGGCAGGCGCTGCCGGTTCTGGCCCTGCAAGCCGCCGCGGGGCTCCTGGCCCTCGCCCCGGTCTTCTTTTTCAACCTCTAGCGGCCGATCGCCCGTGGGTCGGCCCGTTCCGTGGCGCCCCTCCTCGGCGGCGGCTTTCAGATCACGGGGCCGGTGACGCCGGGGCGAGCGCCAGCACTCGTTTCGGGTTGTCGACGACGATTTGTCGAATCGCCTCCTCGCTCACGCCCCGGGCCCGGAGCGCCGGGAGGATTTTGTCTTGCAGCGTCGTGAGGCCGCCGCCGCCATACTTGGCCAGCCCCTGCCGAAAGCAGAGATCGAGCGACAGTAGGAGCTGGGGACCGTAGCCCTCCCGCACCGCCCACGCGATCCGGTTCATCGACTGCTCGAGAGGCCACACCTCTCCGGTCGCGTAGGTCTGGAGCGCGTAATCGAGCTGGAGATAGACACCGCGCGCGAACGCTTGGCGGGCCAGACTGTCGCTGGCGAGCACCTGGTCCGCATGGCCGATCACGACCCGCCGGAGGTTCGCCCCCTCGCGCTCCAGCAGATCGAGGTAGGCGGCCCGAAGCACCTTGAGCTCATCGACATGGTAGACGTCCTCCAGCCGGGCCCGCCCCGAAGTGATCCGGGCCGCGGTGGACTGGCGGAGCGCGACGATCTCCGAGTCCGGGTACACGTGGGACAGGGGAGCAGTGAGCCGGAGGCCGGCCGCGTCGACGGGAATCTCGCCGATGATGCCCGCTCGGATCCTGGCGGGTCCCACACCCTCGGTGATCTCCCGCACCATGGTCCCGGCCAGCTGCTCGACCGACATCCGGCTCAGCTCGGGGGGATGGAATGGCCACCGGTACCAACCGGTCCCCATCACCAGGTGAACGCCGGTGCGTTCCGCGAGCCGCCGCAACCGCTCCGGTGAGCGCCCGATTCCCACCGTGGTCACGTCGACGACGGTGCCGCCGCCCCGCGCGCGGTAGCGATCGAGTTCGGCCACCGTAGTCGCCTCGTCGTCGAGGACGAACATCGAATTGGTGAGCCAGCCTCGGCCGAGTTGCTCGTGCATGTCGGCGGTGATGTCGGGCCGATCCCAGAAGGCCTGCTGCTCCGGGGTTCGCGGCACCCGGAAGTAGCGGCCGCTCTCCTGAAACCGCCGCACGAACTCGGCGGACAGCGGCCCGACCCGCCGGTAGCCGGTGGGCACTTCGGGGAGCAGCATGTCGCTCGCCAAGTGCTCGTGCATCAGCGTGGGGCCCAGGGAATCGGGGTCGATCGCGCCGAGGACCGTGATCACTCGAGCGCCGACCGCCGACTGCGCGCCTCGAATGGCTTGCGCCTGCAGCGGAAACACCGTCAGAAGCGCGAGCCACGGGGCCGCGCTCGAGGCGCAGCCCCCCAACCACCCCCGGGAATGGACGTGCGTCGTCAGGTCGGTCAGGCCCCGTACGGAACCCAGATGTTCTTCACCTGGGTGGCCTCCCGCAGAAATTCCTCCCCCGCTCCCTCGAGCGGATCGAGCCAATCCCGGCCCCTGCCATGGTCGACCCAGGTCCGCTTCATGTTCCCCGCGGAAAGCCTCTCGACCTCGCCACCACCGGTCGCCGAGCCGAAGTACCAGATGCCGTCGACGTCATCGTGCGAGGCGAGCACCGCCGCCAGTTCATCGCGCCGGCCGGTGACCACGTTGACGACTCCGGCCGGGAGGTCCGAGGTGTCGAAGATCTGATAGCAGTCCAGGGCCGCCAGCGGCCAGCGCTCCGAGGGCACCGCGACCACGGCGTTACCCATCGCGATCGGCGGGAGGACGACCGACAGGAACCCCAGGAGCGAGGGCTCCTCCGGCGCGACGACGCCCATCACCCCGAGCGGCTCCGGCATCGCCAGAGTGACGTTCCGGAACGGGGTCGCGTGAACCCGACCATCGTACTTGTCGGCCCAGCCGGCGTAAGTGAAAGCTCGCCGGACCGCCAACTCCACCTCTGTGGCCGCCGCCCCTTCGGAGACACCCGTTAGGCGGGCGATTCCGGCGGCGATCTCGGCCGAGCGAATCGCCAGGTTCTCGCCGAAGTAGTAGAGGACTTGGGCCCGAGCGTGGGCCGTGGCCTTCCGCCACCCCGCGGCCGAGTGGGCCGCCTCGACCGCGTTCCGCAGATCCTTGCGGTTGCCGTGACCGACCTCGGCGACCCGAGTCCCGTCGGCGTCGACGATCGGGAGGCTATAGCCGGAATCGGGACGGGTTTGTTTTCCGCCAACGTAGAGTTTGTAGGTCCGGTCGACGGCCGGCTGGACGGCCTGCGGCCGGACGGAGAGTGGGTCAGAGGGAAGGCGTGGATCTCCGCCCGGCCCGGGACGCCCGCTGGCCCGATCGCCGGTCCGCCGGTCCGCCTCGAGGTACTCCCACAATCCCTCCTTCCCGCCTTCTCTCCCGAATCCGCTCTCTCGATATCCGCCGAAACCGCTGGCCGCGTCGAACACGTTGGTGCAGTTGATCCACACCGTCCCGGCCTTGACCTTCGGCGCGAGGTCGAGGGCGGTGTTGAGATTTTCCGACCAGATGCTGGCGGCGAGTCCGTAGCGCGAGTTGTTCGCCAACTCGACCGCTTCCGCCGGCGTCCGGAAGGTCATCAGCACCACCACCGGCCCGAAAATCTCCACTTGCGCGATGGTCGCGGCCGGGGCGACGTCGGTAAACAGGGTCGGCGGGTAAAAGAGCCCGTCGGTGGGACAACTCCAGGACGGTTGCCACATTGTGGCCCCCTCCCGTCTCCCCTGGGCGACGAGCATCTCGATCTTCTCGAGCTGGACCGGCGCGATGATCGCGCCAATATCGATGGCCTTGTCGAGCGGATCGCCGATCCGGAGTGTTTCCATCCGAGCGCGAAGCTTTTCCACCAGCCGCTCGGCGATCGGTTCGTGCGCCAGGATCCGCGAGCCGGCGCAGCAGACCTGCCCCTGGTTGAACCAGATCGCGTCGACGACGCCTTCCACCACACTATCGAGGTCGGCGTCCTCGAACACGACGAACGGGGACTTGCCGCCCAATTCGAGGGAGAGCCTCTTGCCGGTGCCCGCGGTGGCGACCCGAATGATTCGTCCGACGTCGGTCGAGCCCGTGAAGGCGATCTTGTCGACGTCGGGATGCTTGACGATCGCTTCGCCGGTACGGCCGTCGCCGGTCACGATGTTGACGACGCCCGGCGGAAGGCCAGCGTCCCGGCAAATCTCGCCGAACAGGAGCGCGGTCAGCGGCGTGAACTCCGCCGGTTTGAGGACGACGGTGTTTCCCATGGCCAGCGCGGGGGCAATCTTCCAGGCCAACATCAACAGCGGAAAGTTCCAGGGAATGATCTGCCCGATGACGCCGAGCGGCCGGTAACCCGCCAGCTCCCGCTCCATCAGTTGGGCCCACCCGGCATGGTGGTAGAAGTGCCGGGCGACGAGCGGGATGTCGATGTCCCGGGATTCGCGGATCGGCTTGCCGTTGTCGAGGCTTTCGAGAACCGCCAACAGCCGGCTTTGCTTCTGGACGTGCCGGGCCAGGGCGTAGAGGTGGAGAGCTCGGCGATGGCCGCCTAACGCCCACCACTCTCCTTGGGCTCGGCGAGCCGCCGCGACCGCCCGATCGACGTCCGAGGCCGACCCCTGAGTCACCCGGGCCAATGGCTTCCGATTGGCGGGATTGATGGTGTCGAAACCGTCGTCGCCCGCGGGCGTCAACGCGCCGTCGATGAAATGGCCGAAGGTCCGCTCGTGGGCGTCGAGCCATCCGTGAGCCGCCGCCGCGGACTCCGGCGCCGGCCCCCATTCCATCGAATCAAATGCGTCTCGGACTGTCGTCATCGCGCCCCCATTGTCCGCCTGATCCACCCGATTGCTACCCGACCGGATGCCGATGGGCCGCCGAATACCGGCCGGTCAAGTGAAACTCTGCCTGCCGCTCGATGTCGGTCAGCAGGGTACTCGCCCCAAATCGAAGCAGATCAGGCCGGAGGTAGCGATCGCCCAATTCTTCCTTGATCAACCCCAGCCAGTCGAGCGCTTCCTTCGCCTTCCGGATCCCGCCGGCCGGCTTGAGACCCACCAGGTGTCCGGTGCGTTCCCGATACTCGCGGATGGCCCGGGCCATCACCAACCCGACCGGCAAGGTGGCGTTGACCGATTCCTTTCCGGTCGAGGTCTTGATGAAGTCGGCCCCGGCCATCATACAGACGAGACTGGCGCGGTAGACGTCGCGCAGGGTTCCGACCTCGCCGGTGGCGAGAATGGCTTTCAGATGAGCCGCGCCGCAAGCATCCCGAAAGGCGCGGACCTCGTCGTAGAGCGCTTGCCACCCGCCGCCAAGAACGTGGTGCCGGCTGATGACGATGTCGATCTCGTCGGCTCCGGCCGCGACGGACGCGGCAATCTCCTGGAGTTTCTGCGGGAACGGATTGAGGCCGGCAGGAAATCCGGTCGACACGGCGGCCACTGGAATGCCGCTGCCGGTCAGGGCCCGCACCGCCGTCTCGACGAACGCGTGATAGACGCAGACTGCCGCCACCCGCACTCGCCGATCGCCTAGCCCGGACAGCTCCAGCAAATCCTGGCGGATCGGTTGGCGGGCCTTGCCGCAGAGCCGCGCGACCCGCGCGGCGGTGTCGTCGCCCGAAAGGGTCGTCAGGTCCATCAGGGTGACGGATCGCAGCAACCACCCCAGTTGCCATTCCTTCTTGACGGTCCGTCGTTTCGGGAGCGTCTCCGCCCGCCGCTCCACCGCGCTCCGGTTGACTCGCGCGTCGCGGACCCAATCCAGCTCGAGCGGCATCCCGGGATTCCTGGAAAGGGCCGGTTCCGATGGTGCGGCGGTGGCGGTTCCCACCGATTGGTATCGAATCCCGGCTCTCGTTCGACTGGCCTCGCTGGTAGTGTCCATCGCCCTTCCGTCCATGGTTCGTCCCCTCTCAGCCCTCTCCGCCTTATCCCGGCATTCTATGCGCCACCCGTAGGGCAATCAGTCGGGGGCTCCGGAAGACGAAGACCAGCAGCATCCCCGCCACGAAGCCGCCGGCGTGGGCCCAGAACGCGACGCCGCCGGACTCACGCGCCAGCGTCGGCAGACCGCCGACGAGCTGGAGCAGGAACCAATAGCCCAGCATCAGGACCGCCGGTACCGCGATCCTGGTGATGAAGATGCCGAGAAAAACCAACATGTGCACTTTGACGCGGGGATACAGAATGATGTAGGCGCCCATCACGCCGCTGATGGCCCCCGACGCCCCGACCATGGGAATCACGCTCGCGGGATTGACCGCGGCCTGCGCGGCCGCCCCCGCGATTCCGGTCGTCAGGTAAAAGATCAGAAAGCGGGCCCGGCCCATCGAATCTTCGACGTTGTTCCCGAAGACCCACAAGAACCACATGTTGCCGACCAGGTGGAACCACCCGCCGTGGAGAAACATCGACGTCACCGGGCTGAACCACCCGCCCTCGCCAGTCTCACAGGACACCGCCATCGGCCCGGGCACCGGCGTCCCCGGCGGTAGCCGACCCAGCACCTCGCCGGGAATGAAACCCAACTGGCACACCGACGCCGAGAGATTCGGCTCCGACCCCATCCCTTGGACGAGCACCCAGGCCGCGACGTTCAACCCGATCAAGAAAAAAGTGACGATCGGCGACGCGAGAGTCGGGTTGTCGTCCTTATAGGGGAACATCTCTCAATATACCCATTAGATTTGACGAGCACCTTCCACCCAAGGCATCCTCCATGTCGCTTGCCCGCAACCTGCTCCTCAAGGCCGCCGACAGCCAGTGGATCGCCGATCAGATGTCCCGCCGCGGCTTCGCGCGCCGAGCGGTTCGGCAATTTCTGCCCGGGGAGGAGGTCGCCGACGCGCTGGCCGCCGCCAGAACACTGGCCGGTCACGGACAGGGGTCCTTGGTCACCCAGCTTGGCGAGGCCATCGGCAACCTCGACGAGGCGACGGCGGTTCGCGACCATTACCTCGAGGTCTTCGCGCAGATCAAGGCCATGGGCCTCCCGACCTGGGTTTCGATCAAGCCGACTCAACTGGGCATCGATCAATCGATGGACGCTTGCCGCGACCATGTGATGAGACTCGGCAAGGCCGCGTCCGACACCGGTTCCTCGCTCTGGATCGACATGGAGGACCACACCTACGTCGACCGAACCATCGAGCTCTACCGCGATGTCCGAAGTCGGTACGACCGGACTGGCATCGCGATCCAATCCTATCTCTTTCGAACCCCGAAAGACATCGACGGTCTCTTGGCTCACCAGCCGTGGATTCGCCTGGTCAAGGGCGCCTATCGGGAACCGGCTTCGGTTGCCTACCCAGCCAAACGCGACGTCGACATGGCCTACTACGACGGGGCGATCCGGCTGCTGACGGCGGCGGCGAAGGGTCAGGCGCTCCCGGTCTTCGGCACCCACGACATCCCACTGGTGCGCCGAATCATGGCCAAGGCCCGGGAGTTGGGGGTCGATCCCGGCCGCTACGAAATCCACATGCTCTACGGCATCAAGAGCGGCGAGCAGGAGCAGCTCGCCCGCGACGGCGAAACGATCAAGACCCTGATCAGCTATGGGAATGCGTGGTTCAAGTGGTACATGCGCCGGCTCGCGGAGCGCCCCGCGAACATCTGGTTCGTGATGAAGAACCTGGTCGGCTAGTGTTGGGAGCCGACCGAATGGCCCTTCGCCATCGACTCGCCGTGAGCCTCGCGATCGGGGCCGCGGCTTGCGCCCGATCGACCGCAGTGACTGACTCCGCGGCGCCGTTCGGCGAGCCCAATCCATGGCCGGCGATCCGCGCCGAGCGAATCGCCCGACTCCTCCCGGGGGCCTTCGCCACCGCGGGCGTCGACGCCTGGATTACCCTCCTGCGAGAAAACGCCAACGACCCCTTGGCTCTGCACGTCGGCGGTGAGAATGCCGGCGCTCCCGCGGCGGTCATTTTCTTCCGAACCGGTCCGGGAGATTCGGCCGTTCGGTCGGTGATGCTCACCGGCTTCGGCGAGGCGATCGCCTTGCGGGAGTTGGGGATCCACGACTCGGTCGTGGTGTACGAGCGCGGCACGGGGGCTCTCGAGGCGGCGATCGCCGCGCGGATCAAGGCAGCCAATCCGAGCCGAATCGCGATCAACAGCGGCAGCGGCAGCGTCGCCGACGGACTGTCGTATTCGCAGCGCGTCGGCCTCGAACGCGCCTTGGGCCCCGGCTTCACCGCTCGCCTGGTACCGTCGGAGCCGCTGGTGAACGCGTGGCTGGCAGTCAAGCTGCCGGCCGAGGTCGATATCATGCGTCGCGCGGCCGCCCTGACGGTTCAGCTCGAACTCGAGGCGTACGCCGCGGTCGAACCGGGGGTGACCCGAGATTCCGACGTGGCCCGCTTCCTCAAGCGCCGAATGCGGCAGCTGGGCGTCGAGGACGGTTGGTCGCCGGCCCAGAACCCGAGCGTCAACTCGGGTCCGGACCGAGGCCACTCGCATGCCTCCGACCGGGTGATCCAACCGGGCGACGTCATCCAGACCGACTTTGGGATCAAGGTCCATGGCGTCTGGGTCACCGACATTCAGCGGTTCGCCTACGTGCTCAAGCCTGGGGAGGCCGCCCCGCCGTCGGACCTGCGCGAGAAATGGAACGCCGCGCTTCGGGGCGGGCACGCCGCCTTCCAGTCGATCCGACCGGGGGCCACCGGCGCCGAGGTCGACTCGGCGCAGCGGTTGGTGATGAACGCGGCTGGTTCGACTCCGGTGCCGTGGGGCACCGGTCACAGCGTTGGTTATTGGGCTCACGACGGTGGCCCGGGTTTGAGTCGACGAGAGGGCCGGGTGCTCGCTCCGGGCCACGTCTTGGCGTTCGACAGCTTCTTCGCGTGGGCGCTGCCGGGGAGCGATGGCTCGACCTGGGGGAGCGGTACCAAGACGATTTCGGTCGAGGAAATGGCGGTGGTGACCCAGTCGGGCGCGGAGTATCTGACGGCGCCGCAGCGAGACCTCGTGTTGATACGATCGCGGTAGCCGTTCTTTCACCCGCACGACGGGAGCCACCGATGTTGGGTCCGCTGATGATGGTCCTAGCCATGACCATGACGGCCGGCGTCGCGGCCGCGGCCCAATCCCCGTACCCAGTCGCGCTCGAGTTCGGCGTTCGGATCCCGATGCGCGACGGGATCGCTCTTTCGACCGATATCTATCGGCCCGACTCACCGGGCCGTTTCCCCGTCATCCTGGTCCGGACGCCGTACGACAACGGGCTCGCGTCGAGCCGCCGAGCGGGAAAGCACTGGGCCACGTTAGGCTACGTGTACGCGGTCCAGGACGTCCGGGGCCGGGGCGATTCGGACGGCGAGTTCTATCCGCTCGTCGCCGAAGCCAAGGACGGCCACGACACGATCGAGTGGCTGGCCCGTCAGCCCTGGTCGAGCGGGAGGGTCGGAACGACGGGCGGCTCCTATCTCGGCTGGACTCAAGTCTACGCGGCGATCGAGAACCCGCCCTCGCTCAAGGCGATGGTGCCGATCGTTACGCCGGCCGACCCCGACCGCAACTTTCCCATGCAGTTCGGGGCTTTCGGCCCGACGGTCGTGTCCTGGCTCGCCTATATCTCGGGAAAGACGCTCCAGGACATCTCGGAACTCGACCTCAACGCCGCCTACACCACCCTGCCCCTCCGGGAGGCCGACCGGGTGTTGGGATGGACCTCGAAGGCGTGGCGCGACTGGCTCGATCACCCCGCTCAGGACGAGTACTGGCGGGCCCAACGGTACCAGGAACGATTGCTCCAATCGGACGTTCCCATGCTCCACGTCAGCGGCTGGTACGACGATGTCCTGAGTGGGACCTTGGAAAACTTCGTCGCCCTCACCTCCAGCCGGGGGCCGGCGGGGGCCCGGGCGCGGCAGCGGCTCATCGTCGGTCCGTGGGGGCACGGAGTGAATCAGTCGACCAAGATGGGGGAGATCGACTTCGGACCGACGGCGCTCATCGACCTCCCCGGCATTCAGCGGCGATGGTTCGACCGCTGGCTCAAGGACGACCGCAACGGGGTCGATACCGAGGCGCCGGTTCGGATTTTCGTGATGGGTCGCAACGTCTGGCGGGACGAGCAAGAGTGGCCGTTGGCACGGACCCGCTATCTCAAGTACTACCTTCGGAGCGGCGGCAACGCCAACACCCTGTTTGGCGACGGACGCCTCGACACCTTGCCTCCGGACCGGGAGCCGGCGGATCGCTACCGCTACGATCCGGCCAATCCCACGCCGTTCATCACCGAGCCGAGTTTCAGCCAGGTCGGGGGCCCCGACGACTATCGCGGCGTCGAGCGCCGAGACGACGTGCTGGTCTACACCGCCGACCCGGTCCGCCAGCCCACCGAAATCTGCGGCCCGCTCGTCGTTAGGCTGGTCGCGGCGTCCTCCGCCAAGGACACCGACTGGGCCACCAAGGTGCTGGCGGTTCGCCCCGACGGGTTTGCGATGCGGCTGAACGACGGCCTAGTGCGGGCCCGCTTCGCCAAGGATCCCAGTCGGGAGCAGTTCGTGACCCCGGGCCAGGCCGAAGCTTATCAGATCGACAACTGGGCGACGTGTTTCGTCCTCGAGCCCGGTTGGCGGCTTCGGCTCGAGGTCGCATCGGCGGCGTTTCCGAAATTCGATCGCAACCTCAATACCGGAGGACGGATCGGGTACGAAGCCGTCGGCGTTGCCGCCGACCAAACGGTTTTTCACGAGCGTGGCCGCGAAAGCTACGTGGTGGTCCCGGTAATCACCCGGTGAGCCTCGAGTTGCGTCATTCTCCTCGCTACCGCTTTCTCGCGGAGGACCCATGAATCTCCTGCCGACGCTGCTTTTCCTGGCGGCCCTCATCCAACCGGTGGCGGCCCAAACCAGTCCTCGTTTTCTGGTGAGCTTCCCGGCCACTCGGAGCACGACGCCCCAGGACGGCCGGATCGTCCTCCTCATCTCAGCGGATTCCACCGCCGAACCCCGGTTTCAGATGGCCGACGGCCTGTCGACTCAGCTCGCCTTCGGGCTCGACGTCGACGGCTTACGACCGGGCCAAGCGGCGGTGATCGACCGTCGGGCGTGGGGCTACCCGATCCGCAGCGTCGCGAACGTCCCCGCCGGCCGCTATCGAGTCCAGGCGCTCCTCAACCGCTATCAAACCTTTCGAAGGAGCGACGGGCACACCGTCAAGCTCCCGCCGGATCGAGGCGAGGGCCAGCAATGGAACTCGAAGCCGGGCAACTTCTACAGCGCGCCGCGGTGGGTCACCTTCGACCCCAAGGGGGCCGCGCCGATCCGACTCGTGCTGGACCAGGAAATCCCTCCGCCCGAGCCGCCCCGCGAAACTCGGTACCTCAAGTACGAGCGGATCCAGAGCAAGCTGCTGACCGATTTCTGGGGCTCCCCGATGTTCCTCGCCGCCTGGGTCCTCTTGCCCGAGGGCTATGACGCTCACCCGAATGCCCGCTTTCCCCTGGTCATCAACCACGGGCACTTTCCGGCCCAGTTCAGTGGGTTTCGCCCGGAACCGCCGGACCCCGACCTCAAGCCGGACCATAGCGCTCGATTCAACCTCGCGGGGTACAATCGGATCCAGCAGGAAGCCGCCCACCAGTTCTACCGAGACTGGACCGGACCCGGATTCCCGCGGGTGTTGCTGATTGAGATCCAGCACCCGACCCCCTATTACGACGACTCCTACGCGGTCAACTCCGCGAACAACGGGCCCTATGGAGATGCCATCATGCGGGAGCTGGTACCGCACGTGGAACGGAAGTACCGAGGAATCGGCCAGGGTTACGCCCGGATCACTTACGGTGGGTCGACCGGGGGCTGGGAGGCGATGGCCGTTCAGATGTTCTATCCCGACGACTTCAACGGTGCTTTCATCGCCTGCCCAGACCCGATCGACTTCCGCCAGTACACCAACTTCAATATCTACGACGAAGACAATGCGTATTGGCCCCGAAGCCAGTGGAAGAAGACTCTTCGACCGGGGCACCGAAACTATCTGGGTCACGTCGACGCGACCGTCCAGGACGCCAATCACCATGAGCTCGCCATTGCCTCGAAGGGACGGAGCGGCGGGCAGTGGGACGTTTGGCAGTCGGTGTATTCGCCGGTCGGGGCCGATGGGTACCCGAAGCCGATCTTCGACAAGGTGACCGGGGTGATCGACAAATCGGTGGCCGATCACTGGAGAGAGAACTACGACCTCGTCCACATCCTCCGGCGCGATTGGAAGACGTTGGGTCCCAAACTCAGGGGCAAGCTCTTCATCTACGTCGGCGAAATGGACAACTACTACCTCAACAATGCCGTCTACCTGGCCGACGACTTCCTCAAGACCGCCGACCCCCCGGCCGACGCGGTGGTCGACTACGGCGCCCGAGACGAGCACTGCTGGAATGGTGACCATACCCGGCCCAACGCGTACTCGCGGCTCCGCTACCACCAGATGTTCATCCCGAGGATCATCGACCAAATCCGGAAGAACGGGCCGGCCAACGCCGATACCTCGAGTTGGCGGTATTGAACAAGTTGCCCTGGCGGCCCCCATCCCCCGCCCAGGTATCTCGCTAGCCCCCCTTTCCCTAATGCCCCCCCTTTGCCTATGCTCCATTCCCCTTTCCCTGCTCCTCCCATGTCCTTTCGCAAATTCATCGACCGCGACGGCCACGAGTGGGAGGTTCGACCGCGGACCAAATCCGACTGGGACCTCGACCCGGTTGGCGCCAATCCGAATCGGGCCCGCACCGCTCGATCGCCGGGTTACGAGAAGGACCCGTTCGAGTTGAGCCGCGAGGAGCTCCAGCGGCTGCTCGACGCGAGCCCCCAGCCCGCCATCCGGTCTCCGAAGTCCCCGTTCCAGGAGTGAGTCTCCGCTCGGAGAGATCCAGGAGCGGGGGGCGGGCGTTCATGGGCATCCAGTCCCCATGAACGCCTTCCCTTGGAGGAGCCATGTCGTCGCGCCTGTCCTTGGTTTTCGTCATCGCCGTTTTCGCCGGTTGTTCCAACCTGACCGAAGCCAACCCTGACCCGACCCTTTCGCTCGGAGCGACGGCGACCGACGGGACCGGATCGGACCGGATCTACGAGGTCACTATCACCAACCTGACGAGCGGGCAGCCCCTTTCCCCCGCCGCGTTGGTGGTCCATGGGGCCAGCGTTTCCGTCTTCAGCGTCGGCGCCACCGCCTCCGAGGGCATCCGCCGAATCGCCGAGGATGGGGATCCCTCGTATTTGGTCGCGATGATGGCGGGTGGAGCGCACGTCGCGGATGCCAAGGCCACCACCGCCCCAGTGCATCGGATCGGCGGCCCCGGACCCACCAGCGTCACCACTATGGTCCGGGCCAGCGGCGGGGCCAACCGACTGTCGTTGGCGACCATGCTGATCTGCACCAATGACGGGTTCGTCGGCCTGCACGGTGTCAAACTCCCGTCCAACTTCAAGCCGGCGACGTTCAACGCCAACGCCTACGACTCGGGAACCGAGGCGAACAGCGAACTCGATGGGGACATCGTCCCACCGTGCTTCGGCATCGGCCCGGTTGGCGGCACCGGGGGCGGTGGCCGGACCCCCACCGCCGGGGTCATCAGAATGCATCGCGGGATTGTCGGGGGCAACGCCCTCACCTCGGCCCACGCCTGGCGTGAGTCGCCCGCCCTGGTCACGGTGGTTCGGATTCAGTAGCCACCAGCACCGGGGGCGGCAAACGAAGGAGGGGGGCGGGTCGATGCCGCCCCCCTCCTTTTTCGCTGCCGCACCCTACAGCGTCAGGGCGCCGATCTCTCGTTTCGACAGCGGCATCCCGTTGGTCATCGCTTCGCTCTCCTGGGTCACCGACGCCGAGAGCACGGCTCCGAGATCGGTGGGCTTGGCGATGACCAGCACGACCGACCCCGAACCCGAAGGAAGGGCGGCGCCTTGCCGCATCCCCTTCTCGCACATGAACCAGAGGGCGTACCGCTGACCGGCCGGCGCCGGCGGCAACCCGTGGACCACCACGGTCCATTGGTTGCGGCTTTCCTGCTCGAACACCACGACGTTCGCTTCGACTCCGGGGATCGCGAGCCTGGTCTGGAGGACCCGATTCGCCTGGCGAATCGAAGAGAGGGTATCGAGCGTCGCCGCCAGCCGAGCGTCACGAGACACCAGGGTTCGACGGAGGTCGTCGACTTCGGCGGCGAGGGCGCGGACCGCCCTCCGTTCCTGGGTCCAGATCCCGGCGGCGATCACCGCGGAGGCGGCCAGCGCCGTCGGCAACACCCAACGCGGCATGGTTCGACGCCGGTCGAGTACCCCGGCCGCGAGCCTGCGCGTCAACCCAGGCGGAGGCGCCACCGGGGTGACTCCGAGCGGGAGCCACCGGAGCTGGTGCTCGAGCTCGGCGGTTGCGTCGCGACACTCCTCGCATCGGGTGAGATGCTCCCTGAAGACCACCATCTCGCCCCGCTCGAGTGAGCCGGTGGCGAAGTCCTCTCGATGCTCGACGAACCAGCTATGCGCTCTCATGCGACCCATTCCCGAAGCGAAGCCAGCGACGCGCGCAGCTTCGTGTACGCCAGCCGAAGCCGGGTCTTGACCGTCCCGAGCGGCAAGGCCAGTTCCGCCGCAATATCGCCGTGGGTCATGCCCTGATAATAGGCGAGGTGCACCACCGCGCGTTGCTCCTCCGGCAGTGCGCCGAGCGCCTCGCGGACCTGGGTCTGCACCTGCCACCCAGGATGGGGCGTCGCGATTGTCTCTGGGAACGTCATCAATTCCTCCGGCACCGCCGAGGCACGCCAGCGGGCAGCCAACGCGGTCCGCCGTTTCCGGCGCCTCAGCCGGTCGATCGCCTTGTTGCGCGCAATTCGAAAAACCAGGGGGAGGAGTCCCGTTGGCCCAGCCGGATCGATCTTGTCCCAGACTTGACGGAAGGTGTCGAGGAGAACATCCTCGGACTCGTCGTGGTCCTGCAGCATCCCGTGGACCAGGCCGAGCAGCCAGGGGGTCGTCAACTCGATCAACTCGACCAGCGCCTGCTGGTCGCGGGCACAAAGGCGAGCCCGGAGGTCGCCCTCGCGGGCGGCCGAGAGGGTGAGGCGATTGCCGGTCACGATCGAGGTCGTCGCTTGGGGATACATTGGCCTCGGCAAGAACGCCGGCCGCCTCCCGCTGGATCTCTCCTCCCTGGTATCACCCGGGCGATTCCCTCCGGAGCCTCGTTGACTCGCGTTCCCGGGTTTTCACCGGCTGTGATCCGTCAATATGGGGGGGCGGCGCCAGCTCCGGGAGCGTCGAGTCACCGGCCCACATCCCTCGAACATCCTGTCGATCGCGGATGCGAGTCTCGGCACGGAACCGAGCGATCGGCAGTCGAGGGGCGGAACTTGCTCCCCTGCCGGCCGGCGACCATACTCAAGAGCGGGCCGGGACTGGTTCGTGTCACCCTGGGTACGTTCCCGCCCAACCCGACCGCGCATTCTCGCGCGGTACGCCATTTTCTCACTCGATCGGAGGATCGATGCGCCGGTTTCTCTTGGCGGCCCTTTTTTCAACGTCCGCGACCGCCGCCGGGGCCCAAGACTCGGGAATGTCCCCGCCCCCGTTCGACCAGAAGAAGGGCGGAAGCGACAAGGTCCGCGTTCTCAAGAACGTCGAGAACAACAAGGGGCCGTGGAAGGCCGCAGATATCGAGCTCGAGCAGGATCGCGGCCGTCCTTACGTGTATGTCTCCGGGTTCGTGAATTACGACACCCAGATCTACGACATCACCGATCCCACGAGCCCGAAGAAGATCTTTCAATGGACGATCGAGAATCCCGAGCTCCACCGCGGCATCGGCGCGATGGACGGGAAGTACTTCAAGATCGACGGCCGTTACTACTACGCCCAATCGTTGCAGTTCCAGCAGGGAACCCCGGATCAGGATCTCGGCGCGGTGATCTTCGACGTCACCGGCCTTCCCGATCCGACCAAAGTCAAAGAAGTGGCCCGGATCCGGTATCCGGCGACGCCGGGCGGCTTCCACAATACTTTCGCGTACAAGCACTCGAGCGGTCGCTCGCTCTACTTTGCCACGATCAACGCGCAGAAGGCGCTGGTGTACGACTTGGGCAAGGTGGTGCGGGGCGGTGACCCAGCCGCCTGGCTCATCGGCGAGGTGCCGAACCCGACGCCGATGAAACAGATTGGCGCGGGAGGTTACCATGACTTCTACATCGGCTACGACCCGGCGACCGGGCTGGACAAGTTTTACGGGGCCGGTCTCGGCGGTTATTCGGTGTGGGACGTGACCCTGCCGGAGACGCCAAAGCAACTGTTTACCATCACCAGCCTCGGGCTCGACCTGGCGCACACCTTCACGCCGTCGCCCGATGGGCGCTACGCGGTGACGGAGACGGAGTATCAATACACCCCGTTGCGGATCTGGGACCTCCAGGCCGGCCAGTCGGGCAAGACCCAAAACATCGACCAACCGATCAGCGCCTGGGCCGCCGACTGGCGCGCGCTGTCGCACAATCACGAAGTCCGCTGGCCCTACGTTTTCGTCTCGGCCTACGAGGATGGGCTCCAGATCTTCAGTCTGGAAGACCCGAAGAACCCCAAGACGCTGGGGCGCTTCTACACCTGCCAATGCGAGCATGAGAAGGGTTTCGGCGGTTCGCCGGAGAACGGATGGCAGGGCGAGGGCAGCGTGATGCAGGGCGCCTTCGGCGTCGACGTCCGGAACTATGACGGATTGGTCGTGATCAGCGACATGCGGACCGGCCTCTGGACGTTCAAGTTCGACGGCTTCAACGGATGGAACGGCCGAGACCACGGCGTGCCTAACATCTCGAGCGTACAGGACTGGGACCGCGGCCCGCGGGATGCTCGGCCGGTGCCCTGACGATGAGGGGGATCGCGTTGGCGGGCCTGCTCCTCGTCGGGGCGGGCCCGTTCGACATCCCGCTCCGCAACACCCCCGCGGCGCCTGACGCCCGGGGCGCGGCGCGGCTGGTTTTCGCGCCGTCGCCGTTTGGCGTGGCGGTGACGGCGACCGGGGTGGCTAGCTACGACGTTCGATTCGAGTTGGCCGGTCTACCCGAGCCGTCCACGCTCGGCGAGTTCACCAGCTTCGTGGCTTGGGTCGCGACCACCACGTTGAGCGATTGGCACCGGCTCGGAACGGTGAGGAATGGCACCACCACCCTGGGCCGCGCCGAACTGAACAAGTTCCTCCTGGTCATCACCGCCGAAGCCGACTCGCTCGCGACGACCCGAACCGGCCCGACGATCCTCCACGGGCCATCGCCGAGCACCTGGCTCCAGTCGATGTTGAGTCATCCGCTGTTCCGGGGCATTCCCCCGGGGTGAGCCGGTCTTCGGCGCTGTTCCTGGCGGGGCTCGCCTTGGCCCCCGTCACCGGTCTGGCTCAGCGGCCACCAACCGCCGACACCACCCATGCGGGGCATGACGCCCGCGGGATGCCGATCCCGATGCCGAAGGGGATGATCATGCTGCCTGGCCTCATCGGCCTCAGGCCGCCGGTCACGCCGTTCCTTCCGGGTGGTGGCATTGACCGCAACACGCTCCCGGAGGCGAAGCCGAGCGTCGTCACGCCGTTGATGACCGGCGATACGCTCGATCTCACGGCGACGCTGGTGCGCCGGAAGATCAAGGGCAAGGCGTTCGCGATGTACGCGTTCAACGGCCAAACACCGGGCCCCCTCATCCGGGTGCCCCGCGACGCGACCATCACCGTCCGCTTTCACAACCGGATCGACCTGCCGAGCACCGTGCATTGGCACGGGGTCCGGCTGGATAGTCGGTTCGACGGTGTTCCCGAACTCACCCAGCCCGCCGTCGTCCCCGGCGGGACCTTCGTCTACCGGATCCATTTTCCCGATGCCGGCGTCTATTGGTATCACCCCCATGTTCGCGAGGACATCGAGCAGTCGATGGGTCTGTACGGCAACATGTTGGTCGACGCACCGGAGCGGGACTACTACTCACCGGTCAACCGCGAGCAGTCGCTGATCCTCTCCGACTTATTGATTCACGAGGACGCGTTGGTCCCATTCGGGAAGGAGGGCCCGGACTTCGCGTTGATGGGCCGGGTCGGGAATGTCTTGTTGGTGAACGGCGAGCCAGCCTGGTCGCTCTCGGCCCGGCGCGGCGAAGTCGTGCGCTTCTATCTCACCAACGCCTCGAATTCCCGGACCTACAACCTCTCGTTCTCTGGGGCACCGATGAAGGTCGTGGCCTCGGACGTGAGCAAGTTCGAGCGAGAGGAGTGGGTGACCAGCATCGTCCTGGCACCGGCCGAACGCTACATCGTCGAGGTCCGATTCGAGCGTCCCGGCCGCTTCCCCTTGATCAACGCGATCCAGGCCATCAACCACATAGTCGGCGAGTTCGAACCCCAAGTGGACACGTTAGGGATGGTGACGGTCGGCGCCGCGCCGGCCAGGCCGGACTTCGCCCGCCAGTTCGCCACCCTGCGAACGAACGTCGCGGTCTCTCGGGATATCGACCGGTATCGCGCCGATTTCGACCGGCCGCCGGACCTCCGCCTGACTCTCACCCTGGCGGTGAACACCCTGCCGCTCACGACCGTGCAGTTCATGAACGTCGACACCGCCTATTTCGCGCCAGTCGAGTGGGTCGACGGGATGCCGGACATGAACTGGCTGTCGACCTCCAAGCAAGTCCGCTGGATCCTCCGGGACGCCGCCACGGGGAAGGAGAACATGGATATCGACTGGCGCGTTCGCAGCGGATCGAGGGTAAAGCTCCGGATCTTCAACGATCCGAAGTCCTTCCACCCGATGCAGCACCCGATCCACTTGCACGGTCAACGGATGTTGGTCGTGACCCGGGACGGCGTGCCGACGGGCAATCTGGTCTGGAAGGACACGGTCCTGATCCCGGTCGGTTCCACGGTGGACCTGCTGATCGATGCCTCGAACCCGGGGGTCTGGATGCTCCACTGCCACATCGCCGAACATCTGGGGTCCGGAATGATGTCGGTGATGCGGGTAGACCAGCACTGACGGCACGGATCCGACCGTCAGAACTGAAGGATCGCTCGCCGATCGCGCGGAGTCCGCTCACCCGATCAATCCGTGACAACTCGTCGGTGATCGACAACACGATGCGAAACCCGGGGTTGGTGGTGGCGGCTCGCGGCAGGGTGGCCGAGGGACTTACGATTCTGGACTCCGCGGTGGCTCGGTGGCGCGAGGGCCGGGATGGGAATCGCAACAAAACGCTGGCTACATGATCGGTCAGCGGGTGCCGCTCCTGCTCCGATTGGGGCGGCTCGACGACGCCGACGGCCGCGGTGGGGAAGGCCTGGCGGACGCTCGCGGCAGCCACCTCCTCCGACGACATCGCCCGAGCCGATGCAACCCGTGGGTCGGGGTCGGGCCGCCCATGGCGATCGAGGCGGTTGACAGCCAGCCCGGCGCGACCCCCTCGAGCGGGCGGCACGTGGTCAATCGGACTCGTTAGGCAGCAAATTAGCACGTCCTCACCCCCACGGAACCATGAGCCATCCCCGGCACGACCCTTCGGGCCAGCCCGACGATCGCCTCGCCCGGTTCGCGCGCGCCCTCGGACGGGTCATCCCCGACGCCATGTCGACCTGCATCGCCATGATGGTGCTGGTGGTGGCGGTCGCCCTGGCCCTGGGGAACTCGATCGCCACGATCGGGGATGCCTATTACCGGGGCCTCTGGATGCTGATCTCCTTCACCATGCAAATGACACTGATCCTGGTCTTGAGCTCGACCCTCGGCGCCGCTCCCGAGTTCAAACGCGTCGTGGCCCGGATCGCCAAGATCCCCCGCTCCGAGGCCCAAGTCTTCGTCGGCGCCATCCTGTTGACCGCGTCGTTCTCCTACCTCTATTGGGGACTCGGACTGGCGCTCGGGCCCTTGGTCGCCATCTACTTCGCCCGGGAAGCCGAGCGCGCCGGGATCATGGTCGACTTCCCCTTCCTGCTGGCCGTGACCGCGGCCGCGACCTCGGTGTGGCAATACGGCCTCTCGGCCAGCGCGCCGTTGCTGATGAACACGCCGGGCCACTTTCTCGAGAAGACCACCGGCCTGATGCCGCTCCAGACCACCATCTGGGCGCCCTCGTCGCTGATTTTCATCGCGGTGTTCCTGGTGGCCCTGATGATCGCGGCCCGGCTGCTCAAGCCGGCGCGCCCCCAGCCGATTTCCGACTTCCCCGAATCGTCCAAGCTCGCCGAACCGAGCACCATCGGGATGGCCGAGCCGGTAACCCAACCCGTGGCATCGGCCGAGCCCTATTCCGAACGGTTAGAGCGCAATTCGATCCCGACGTTGGTGCTGGTCGCGGCCTTGGTGGGTTGGCTCTACTACCACTTCGGCGTGAAGGCCTTGGGACTCGATCTCAACTCCCTCAACACGGTGCTGCTGCTCCTCACCCTGCTGGTCCACCGCAATGTCCGCAATTTCTCCCGGGCGCTCCAGTCGGCGATCGTGTCGTGCTGGCCGGTGGTGGTGCTCTACCACCTCTATGCCGGCGTCGCGGGACTGATCCAATTCACCTCGGTCGGTGAGCAGTTCGCGAACGGGTTCGCCGCGATCTCCACTCAATACACCTTCCCACTGCTCACCGCCCTCGCCTCCACCGTGGTCGCCATCTTCGTGCCCTCGAGCGGCGGCCAGTGGGTGATCCAGGGCTTCGTCACCGCGAAAGCGGCCGAGGCGGTCGGGCTCACGGTCCAACGCGGCCTGTTGGCTTTGCAGGTCGGCGATCAGATGGGCAATCTGATCTCCCCCTTCTGGGCGGTGATCACCGGCGGAATGGCCCGGATTGATTTCCGCCGCTTCATCGGCTACACCGTGGCCTTTTCGGCCATCTGGTTCGTGTTGGGCGTATTGGTCTTCACGTTCCTGCCTGCCTAACCAGGTTATTTTGCGGCGACATGCCGACACGTCGCCAATTTCTCGGCGCGGCCATCGCCGCGCCCGTCTCCGCCGGGCTCTATGCCTGGCGCATCGAGCCGGGCTGGCTCGAGATCGTGACTCGCGACCTGCCGATTCGTAGCTTGCCGACCGACCTGACTGGGCGGACGCCGGTGCAGATGTCGGACCTCCACATCGGCGCCGTCGTAGACGATGAGTACGTGGCCGGAGTGTTCCGACGGGTGGCCGCGCTCGAGCCTGATATCGTCGTCTTGACCGGCGATTACATTACCTATCGAGGACTCGACGGATTCTCGCAGCTCGAACGAGTCCTCGAGTCTCTGCCGCACGGGCGGCTCGCCACGGTAGGGATCCTCGGCAATCACGACTACGGCCGGCGCTGGGCCGACGCCGAGGTGGCGGCCCGGGTCGTGAACGCCCTCTGCAATGCCGGCGTTACCGTCCTTCGAAACCAGGCCGTCGCCGTCGCCGGGCTGACCATCGTGGGCCTGGACGATCTCTGGGCCCGGGCAATGAACCTGAGCCCGCTTCGAGCCCTCGATCCCACTCGGCCGGCCCTGGTCCTCCTCCACAACCCGGACGGGGTCGACAGCATCGGGTGGGGCGACTACCGCGGCTGGATTCTCGCCGGACACACCCACGGCGGCCAATGCAAGCCCCCACTGCTTCCCCCGCCGATGCTCCCGGTGGCGAATCGGCGATATGCCGCCGGCGCGATCGAACTCGGCGACGCTCGCCGCCTGTACGTCAACCGAGGGATCGGGCACACGCTGAGAGTCAGGTTCAACTGCCGCCCTGAGGTCACCGTGTTTCGGATGGTGGCCGAATGACCGCGGGAGTCGTCCGGGTCGAGCTGGCACCGGGGTTCTCGATTGCTCGGGCCGTCACCGGGCTCTGGCAGATCGCCGATATGGAGCGCGATGGTCGCCCGGTCGATCTCGACCAGACGGCCGCCGCAATGGCACCATACGTCGACGCGGGCTTCACCACGTTCGACATGGCCGACCACTACGGCTCGGCCGAGCTGGTCGCGGGTCGCTTCAGGGCACGCGCCAGTGCCGGGAGCGAGGTCCAGTTACTCACCAAATGGGTCCCCCGCCCGGGACCGGCGAGTCGGGCCGATGTTCAGGCGGCGGTCGATCGGGCGCTCGTCCGGCTGAAGGCCGACGCCATCGACCTTCTCCAGTTTCACGCCTGGCGGTACTCCGACCCCCAGTGGCTCGACTGCCTCTTCTGGCTCGACGAGATCCGCCGCGACGGCAAGATCCGGCATCTCGGGCTCACCAACGTCGACGCTGCCCACCTCCGGATGGTGCTCGAAAGCGGAATCCCAGTGGTGTCGAACCAGGTCTGTTTTTCCCTCCTCGACCAGCGGCCCAGCGGTGGGCTGGCCGCGATATGTGCCACCCACCCGGTGAAGCTGCTCGCGTATGGGACCGTGGCCGGCGGGTTCCTCACCGAGAAATGGTTAGGCAAGCCGGAGCCCGACTGGGAGAAGCTCGCCACCTGGTCGGAGATGAAGTACGGTCGCTTCATTCGGGCCGCGGGCGGTTGGAGCGGATTTCAACGGCTCTTGGCGGCGGTGGCACGGATCGCGAAGCGTCATGGGGTCTCGCTCGCCAACGTGGCGAGCCGAGCGATTCTCGAGCACCCTGCGGTCGGCGCGGTCATCATCGGCGCCCGACTCGGCGGTCGGTCTCACCTCGAGGACAATCGACGGCTCTTCGAGTTCGCCCTCGACGATGAGGACCGCCTCGCCCTGACGAAGACCCAGGGCGAGCTGACCCCCCTGCCCGGCGACTCCGGCGACGAGTACCGAACGCCCCCGTTCCTGACCGCATCCGGCGACCTCAGCCACCACGTCGACGACTTCCCGCCGCCCTATCAGGTCCAGGACCGACCCGAGGGCCGGTCCATCGTATTCAGCGGCACCAGCTGGGAGCTGCTCGCCGGCTTCAGCCGCGCGGTCCGAGTGGGAAATCGGATCCTGATCTCCGGTACCACGGCCACCCACCGGTCTCGGGCGATCGGCGGGAACGACCCCGCGGCGCAAACTCATTTCATCATCGATAAGATCGCCGGAGCGATTCAGTCGTTGGGTGGGGCGCTCGAGCACGTCGTTCGAACCCGGATCTACCTGAAGCGGATCTCGGATTGGGAAGCGGTCTCCCGGGCCCACGGGGAGCGGTTCGGCGGGATTCGACCCGCCAACACGTTGGTCCGGGCGGACCTCATCGGCGAGGAGTATCTTGTCGAGATCGAGGCCGAAGCTGTCGTGCCTGGCGCCTAACCACTGGATCTGGAGAGATCATGTTTTTCCTCATCGTCGCGCTCACAGTCGCCGCCCCGCTGACGACCCAGCCGACCCCGGAACCGGCCATCGTGGTTCGGGCCGCCCGGATGCTCGACCTGGCTACCGGGCAAATGGTCGCCAATCCGGCGATCGTGGTACAAGGCGGGCGGATCGCGGGTACCGGGGCCGCCGCTGCTCCCCGCGACGCCCGGACGATCGACCTCGGCGACGTGACGATCCTTCCCGGCTTCATCGATCTCCACACCCACCTGTCATCCGAGATCGGCGCGGGATCGTTCACCGGCGTCGTCACTCTCACGGCCGCCGACTATGCGTTCAGCGCCACCAACAACGCTCGCAAGACCGTGATGGCCGGGTTCACCACCGTGCGCGACTTCGGCGGCGACGTCACCGTCGCGCTCGGGAAAGCCGTCGAACGGGGCATCGTGATCGGACCGCACGTGGTGCCGTCCCGGGCGCCTCTCGGAATCACCGGGGGTCACTGCGACGTGACCGGCTTTGCCCCGGGGGTGGCCGAGCGCCGGGTCGAGGACGGCGTCGCGGACGGACCCTGGGAAGTGGTTCAGGCCGTTCGGTATCAGATCAAGCACGGCGCCCAGGTCATCAAGACCTGCGCGACCGCGGGGGTGCTGTCGTTGGAAGGACCGGTGGGCGCCCAGCAGTACAGCTACGAAGAGCTGAAGGCGATGGTCGACGAGGCGGCCCGGCACGGGATTCGGGTAGCGGCCCACGCCCACGGAACCGAGGGCATCAAGGCGGCGATCCGGGCCGGAGTCACCTCGATCGAGCACGGCTCGATGCTCGACGACGAGGCGATCGCGATGATGAAGGAGCGGGGCACGTACCTGGTACCGACCAGTCACCTCGCCGACCGGATCAACTTGGCGGTCCTGCCGCCGCTGATCCGCCGGAAGGCCGAAACGATCATGCCCTTGGCCCGCGAGAGCCTGAAGAAGGCCATCGCCTCGGGAGTGAAGATCGCCTTTGGAACCGACGCCGGCGTGTTGCCGCACGGCGAGAACGCCGGCGAGTTCGGGGCCTACGTCAGGGCGGGGCTCTCGCCGCTCGAGGCTCTTCGCTCCGCCACTACCACGGCGGCGGCGGTCCTCGGCCTCAGCGACCGTGGGATCATCGCGAGCGGAGCGTTGGCCGACCTGGTGGCCGTCCCGGGCGACCCACTCAAGGACATCACCGTCACCCAGCGAGTCAGCTGGGTGATGGTCGGGGGTCGGGTGGTGAGGGGTCCGGAGGCTCGCTGAAGTTCCGGCTCCCGGCGCCCTCGGACCTTTGACGCCCGCGGGGTGACGAGCTGCAACTATTCCGTTGTTCTCGGGATCTAACGAAGCACTGAGGCCGCTCCCTGGACCCGAACCGTCGGACCAATGGCCAATCTCAAACTTGCCGTCCGGACCCTCGCCCGGGCACCCTTGGTCACCGGCGTGGCGATCGCCTCGTTGGCCCTCGGGATCGGCGCCAACACGGCGATCTTTTCGTTGATCCAGCGGGTCCTCCTGCGGCCGCTGCCGGTGCCCGACCCCGGGCGGCTCGTCAACGTGCTCGCCTCCGGCCCCAACCCCGGGACGCAGTCCTGCAACCGGTCCGGCGATTGCGACGTCATCTTCAGCTATCCGATGTTCCGAGACCTGGAGCGGGGCCAAGCAGCCTTGACCGGCCTGGCGGGCCACCGGGGCATCGCGGCCGATCTCGCCTTCCGAGGCCGGAGCCTTTCGGGCGAGGGGTCGCTCGTGTCGGGGTCGTATTTCCCGGTCTTGGGCCTCCGGCCAGCGCTTGGCCGGCTGCTCGCCCCCGCAGACGATGAAGCCCCGGGGGCCCACGCGGTAGTGGTGCTGGCCCATCATTATTGGGCCAACGAGCTGGGCGCCGATCCCAGCGTGCTCGACCAGACCATCATGGTCAACGGTCACGCGATGACGATCGCCGGGGTGGGGCCCCCCGGTTTCGAGGGGACCACTCTGGGCAGCCGACCGCGGGTCTTCGTTCCGCTCGCAATGCGGAAGGTGATGGAGCCCTGGTCCAACGAGGATTTCGCGAACCGCCGGTCGTACTGGGTCTACGCCTTCGGCCGGCTCAAGCCGGGGGTAACGCGAGAGGAGGCCGCGAGCCAGCTCAACGCGGTGTACCGCCCGATCATCGCCGACCTCGAGGTCCCCCTGCAGGAAGGCATCCCCGACCGGATGGTGTCGGAGTTCAGGGCCAAGAAGGTCCGAGTGGATCCAGGGGAACGGGGCCAAAGCAACCTGATGAGGGAGACGCGGACGCCGTTGATCTTGCTGCTCGCGGTCACCGCCATCGTCCTGCTGGTGGCTTCCACGAACGTCGCGAACTTGCTGCTCGCGCGGGCGGCGGCCCGATCCTCGGAGATGGCGGTCCGCTCGTCGTTAGGCGCCAGTCGGGGTCAGCTGGTCGGCCAGCTTCTGAGCGAGGCCGGTCTCCTCGCGGTCGCGGCGGGGATCGCCAGCCTCGCGGTCGCCCGAGGAACCTTGGTCCTGATCACCTCGTTCCTGCCGGCCCAGCTCACCCAGGCTCTGGATTTCCGTCTCGACGGCCCGGTGCTCGCCTTCGCGGCCCTGATCGCTCTCGGCACCAGCTTCCTGTTCGGCCTGCTGCCGGCGGTTCACAGCACCCGGCCCGACCTCCTCGCCGTGACCAAGGCGAGCGCGGGTCGGGGCTCGGTCGGGCGGACGGCGGCGCGATTTCGGACCGGGCTGGTGACGGCGCAGATCGCGCTCTCAATGGCGCTTCTCTGCTCGGCGGGGCTCTTCATCCGGAGCCTGACCAACATCAGCCGGGTCGAACTCGGGATCCAGACCGACAGCGTGGTGAGTTTCGCAGTGGCTCCGCGGCAAATCGGATACGATTCGATCCAAACCTGGGGGCTGTTCCGACGGCTCGAGGCCGGGCTCGCGGCGCTGCCCGGCGTTACCCAGGTGACCGCGGGCCTGATCCCCGTTCTTCGGGGCTGGAGCAGCGGGAACGACGTCGACGTCGACGGCTTCCTGACCACTCCGGGGTCGGATGTCAACGCTCGAAACAACTACGTCGGGCCGGGCTACTTCAGAACGCTGGGGATCCCGCTCCTCGCCGGCCGGGAGTTCTCTGCCGGCGACGACGCCGGCACTCCTGGCGTGGTGATCGTCAACGAGACTTTCGCCAAGAAATTCCAGCTCGGCGTCAACCCGGTGGGTCGTCGACTGCGACTCGGCAACGCCCTCGCCCCCGAGAGCCGTGGGCACCCCCGGCCGGACCTCGAGATCGTCGGCCTGGTCAAGGACGCCGCTTATAGCGAAGTGAAAGGGACGATCCCACCGGTCCTCTTCGTCGCCGCTCGACAGCACCCGGGCCTCGGCCAGCTCACTTTCTACGTCCGAACCCGGGGCGCGACGGCCGACATCGCCCGGGAAATCCCCCGCCTCGTGGCCACCCTCGAGCCAAACCTGCCGGTGGCGAACCTCATCACGCTCCCCCAGCAGATCGACGAGAGCATCTTTCTCGACCGAATCATCACCACCTTCTCGGCCGGATTCGCGGTCCTCGCCACCCTCCTCGCCGCCGTCGGCCTCTACGGCGTGTTGCCGTACACGGTCACCCAACGAACCCGGGAGATCGGGCTCCGGATGGCGCTCGGCGCCGATGGGCGACGGGTTCGGACGATGATCTTGAGACAGGTGGGCTGGATGACCGTCGGCGGGGCGGTCGTGGGAATCGTGGCCGCGTTGGGGATCGGCCGATCGGCACAGTCACTGCTATACGACCTCCAAGGCCATGATCTGCCGTCGTTCGTCGGGGCGGCACTGGTCCTCTCGGCGGTGGCGCTCACCGCCGGGTTGGTGCCGGCCCGCCGTGCCTCCCGGGTTCACCCGATGGAGGCGCTCCGCACCGAGTAGCTGCCGACCACGGCAGCGGTCGATAATTTTTCCCCCATTGGCAATACCTGGCGAAGTCTCGGGTGGCTCCTGGTCGGCTCAGAGCCCGGCGCCACATGGGAGTGCTGGATGCCCTGGCGGGTGGAGCTTGGCCGCCGAAACGATCTTCGTCTCCAAGGCCGGCGCCGAGATAGACCATGAGATCGAGCTCATCTGGCGCTCGCCTGCCAGCGGACGCGAACTCCGAGTCGACATTCCCGACCCTGTTCCGCGATGTCCGCCACGGCCACCACTGTGATGCCTTGACATCGCACGTGTTGCCGCTGCGACCCTATCGGAGATAGTCGCGAAGCTGAAGGACTCGAAGCCCCTCGACCTCGGGAAGCTCCCGGTCGTTGGTGACCAGGGAGGGGCACCCTCTCGAGATGGCTGCCGCGACTTGAAGGGCATCGGGTGGCTTGATTCGGAGGCGCGCCCGCAGCAAAGCCGCCGCCCGCAACTGCTCCCCGTCGATGGGGACCAATTCAAGACCCTGGCCCCGGCTCAGCAGCGCCTCGTATCGATCGGCCATCACGAAATCGCCGACGCGATACGGTACGACCAAGACCTCGAGCAAGGTGATTGCCGACGTCACCATCGTGTGGCTGCCCGCGGCGACCGCCCGAAAAAGCGGCTCGACAATATTGATGTACCGCCTGTGCTCCTCAATGAAGTAGATGAACGCTACCGTGTCGACCGCGATCGGCCCCGGGCCAACGTCGTCGATCAGGCCCACGAATCCCGCTCACTGGCCACGTGGCCAGTGGCGTCTCGGCCACGCCAGAGCGCCTTGCCAAGCCCTTTGAGTTTGAGCAAAGACGGGCGCTCCGAGTCGGCGACCGCCTGCTCGAGAATCCGAGTGACCTCTTGGCTGATGGAACGATGCTCGCGCCTCGCTCGGGCCCGCAGCTTCTGGTAGAGCCGGTCCGAGAGGTTCTTGATATTCAGAGTGGCCATGGCGTCTCCTTCCTCCAAAATGGAGGAACTGAACGTCGTGGTCAATCCCCGGATGCCAAACCACCCCTTCGGGGAGCGCCGACAGGGACCGACCACACGAAATCGAGCTTATTTGGCGTTCGCCTGGCGGCGGGCGCGACATCTCGGATCGACGTCCGAGCCCCATCACGATCCTCCCGGTGGCAGCTCCTTGAGGATCCGTTGGCTCTCCTCCCGCCCCGCCGATGGGCACCCTTCACCACGACAGTCGGTCACATAGACGACCGAAAACCGGGTCCGCTCCCCGGGGATCATCGGAGGCAGGAGGACCCGGATCTCGAAGGAATCGCCCACCCTGCTTCGAGGCCAGCCGAGGACAGATGGCTTCACGGACATGCCTCGATGATGGGAAAACGAGTCGCGGCGGTTGGCCCTTGATGGTATCGTTGGGGCAACCCCATCGCCAGTGAACCGCAATGATCGCTACCGTTGCCCTCGCGCTCCTCGTACCGCTCGGCCTCGCCCCCACCGACAGCGTGGCGACCGTGGTCGCCAACCGGGTGCAGCTCGACATCGCCGCGCCCGCGAGCCTCATCTGGAGCAATCTCCCCAGCATCCGCCATCGGCCCGGCATGGAAAAGGTATCGCTCAACGGGCTCAGCGATCAATTCGGCTCGCGGTTCGACACCATTTTTCGTGACAGCACCGGGAAGGTCACCCGACACGACCGGGTCGAGGTTCTCCATTGGGAGCCGGGCGTCCGATACGTTGCCCACGTGACCTACCTGCCACCCGCCGAGCCGATCACGATCGTGTACAACGTCGATCTCCGCGAGTCGGGCGGCATTACTCACTTCGTGATGGACTCGTACTCGACGGTCACCTTGCCGGGCGGGGGAACCGAGACCGAACGGGTGGCGCGGCTGGCCACCCGCCGTCGCGAGTTCCAGGACGCGGTGACCCAGGGGTATCAGGCCTTCAAGCGCGACATGGAGGCTGCCGCCAAAAAGAGCTAGGGGCGGGGGCGGCCTTCGACCAGGCGTTTCGGGGCCACCAGCTCCCGATCGAGGCGCTCCTGATTGGCGGTCTGCTGGGATCGTTCCGTCTCCCGGGTTTGCTCGGCCGTGATGCCCTTGTCGGCGTGCCATTGACTCCTCCGTATCCCCGTTAGTCTGGCCTCAAGCAAGGACGGTCCCTCGCCCACTGGAACGCCACCGACTTCGCGATGATGGAGTTTTCATTGACATCGCGTCAGATCTGCTGCAGCATTCACGGCGGCCCCCTCGGAGGATGAATGAATCGAGGACGAGTGGCCTTGTTGATCGCGGTTACGGCGATCAATCGGCCTGTCATGGCGCAGCAGCTCGAGCCGCGGCCGGTTCCCACCCGGGACGTCGTCTCGTTTACCTATCAGTCCGCCTCGATGGGTGTGCGCTACGGGATCAACGTGGGGCTTCCGGTGGATTTCCATCCGGCTCCAGGCAAGAAGTACCCTGCCATGATCACCACCGACGGCGATCAGGAGTTCGTCGGCGTATATGATGCGGCTCGCAGCTTGATGAGTCAGAGGGCGATCGGGGAGATGTTCATCATCAGCATTGGGTCGGAGCTCGATCAGGGCGATTCGTCCTGGATTCGACGGCGATTCTACGAGTTCACGCCAGCCAACTGGGACCTCAAGGACTCAGTAGGACAGCTCATCGCCAAGGTCTGCGAAGCCTACCGCTCGGCTCCCGGCCGCTGTACCGGTGGCGCGCCCAAGTTCTTCGAGTCGATCGTGACCGAGATGCTGCCCTTGATCCTCGAGAAGTACCCGATCAGTCCCGACCAACTCGGTCTCTTCGGGATCTCGGCCGGCGGTTACTTCGCGTCGTGGGCCGTCTTTCAGTCCAACTCACCGTTCAAGAAGTACCTCATCTCGAGCCCGGCACTCGCGTATGGCAACGACGAGATCTTTCGCGAGGAGGCCCGTTACGCGGCCCACCACAAGGACCTGGACGCCAGGATCTACTTTGGCGCAGGCAGTATCGAGTTCCAAGAAGAACTGTTCGAGGCGGTCGTCAAGACCGTGAGCGGGATGGTCCACCTCGCTGCCGTGCTACAGACCAGGAACTACCCGAGCCTCAAGCTGTTCACCGAAATCCATCCGGGAATGGGCCACTCCGACGTGATGGGTACCTCGGTGGTCCGCGGCCTTCGGTCGCTGTATGGCGCCGGTCAGCGTTTGCCGAACTAGGGAAGCAGCTCCGACGCCCCCTCAGGGCCGAAGGTGACGAACCAGATAGTTCGACTTGAGCTCGAAGTTGTACTCGCCGGACTTGCCGAGTGCCCCGTGGCCGCTGTTGGGGTACACCATCACGTCGTGCTGGATCCCGAGCCGAATCAGCGTCTCCGACATCTTGACCAGATCCTTCATCGTCGCGGTGTCGTTGAGCCCGCTCGTCAGCAGCAGCTTGCCCTGGAGCCTCGGCGCGAGCGCAAAGACATCCGCGGTGTCATAGATGGCTTTGTTGTCGACCGGCATCCCCAAGTAGATCTCGTAGAGCGTGAAGCTCCGCGGATCGAACCCCGGCACCTCGACGATCCCGACCCGATACAAATCCGCCGCTTGGGTCATCGCCCGGAAGGCGTAGTGCCCGCCCCACGACGCCCCCATGATCCCGACCCGGGCGAGATCCATGAAGCGGAGCCGCTGGCCCAGCTGCCGGATGGCACCGGCGTGGTCGGCGATCTCGAAGTTGCCCCAATTCTTGTAGATCACGTCGTGGAACGCTTTCGAGCGGCCCGGGGTACCACGGGCGTCCAGGGTGACCACCAGGAACCCTAGGTTAGCGAGGGCCCGGTTGTAGTTCGCCATCCGGCCGAATGGGCCGGTCCCCACCGCGAAGTCCATCGGCCTCACGGTCGTCTGGGGCCCGCCATAGATGTACTCGACGACCGGATAGGTTTTCGTGCTGTCGAAATCGAACGGGAAGTACATTGTGGCCCACAGATCCGTCTTCCCGTCCGCCGCCTTGACCACGTACTCCCTGGGTGGTACCCACCCCGCCTTCCGGAGCCGGCTGATATCGGCCTCCGCTAGGTTCATGACCAGCTTACCGTCGGCCTTGCGGAGCAGCGACCGAGGCGGGGTATCGACGCTGGAGTAGTTGTCGACGAACCATTCCGCCGAGGGCGATAGCATGACGTCGTGTTGGCCCTGGCCCTCGGTCAGCTGTTGCGAGCCGGTGCCGTCGAGGCGAACCCGATAGAGATGCACGTCGTAGGGCCGAGCCTGGTCGCCGCGGGCATAGTAGTAGACCCAGCCGGTGCGCTGATCGATTCGGACAACGTCGCGGACCGGGAAAGCACCCTGGGTCAGGCGGGCCCCCAGCGTCCCGTTCAGGTCGTAGCGATAGAGGTGATCCCACCCGTCCCGCTCGGACCGCCAGATGAATCCGGTGCCATCGGGAAGGAGCCAGAATCCGGTGTCGGTGGCCCAGATCGCTTCGTGCTGGTTGGTGAGGAACGTTTTCGACTGCTCGGTCAAGATCACCTTGGCGGCGCCGTTTCGGGGATCGACGGTGAGAATGTCGACTCGGCTCAGCAGCCGATCGTACCTCGCCACCAGAAGCCTGGCGTTGTCCGGCGTCCACCCGAGCACGACGAGGTATTGGTCGGTGGTCTCGCCCAGATCGGCCTTCACCGGCGCGCCGCGGAAGACGTCGAGAAACCAGAGCTCGTTGCGATTGAGCTTGCCTCCCGCCGGCAGGGTAATTACCTCGGCCGCCTCCTCGAGCGGCTTGAGCCACTGGATCGTGGGGATCCGGGCCATCCCGCGGGTGTCGATTTTGAAGACCGCGAGCCGCTGCCCGTCGGGTGACCACGGATTCCACTTGGTGGTCTCGACGTCCCAGTAGCGGCCCGGCTCGCCGTCGGTGGTGAGCGCCACGGTCCGGCCGTCGACCGTCGCCCTGAGGACCAGATTTTCGTCCTTCATCGAGACGAACCACTTCCCGTCGGGCGACAGGCTTTCGGGCACCATGGTAGGCCCGAGCCCGGTGAAGCCTTCCCGCAAGAACATCTGCGGGGTGGTCCGGGCTCTCTCGCTGGGCAGGAGCGGGCTCAGGTCGAACGCGGTCGGCTCGGGGAGCCGGGTAAGGCGATAGCTGTCGAGCTCGAGTTCCCAGCTCCGCCCCTCGAAATTGAACCGGATCCGGGACGGAGCCACGAAGGCCAGTTGGTCGAATGGCACCCCTCGCCCCGCCGGCTCGTAGCCGAGCCTCTCTGTGAGAGCGGCCCGGAGCCTAACGGGGTCGAGGAGCGGCTCCTTCCGCCCAGCGGCGGTCACCTTGATGATCGCTCGGTCCTGCGGCCCGCCCTCGGAGTACCAGAAACTGGTGCCGTCAGGGAGCCATCCAGGCGTCACCCGACCCCCTCGGACCAGGTCACCGAAATCGAAATAGGCCTCGTAGGCGGTCCGCCGAGCGGAATCGGTTGGGGCGGACTGAATCAGCAGGGCGAGTAGCGAGAGAACGAGCATCGTTTGTCTCCGGGCTTTTCAGGACCGGGCGTCATCGGGTGGAAGTCGATCTGTAGCGGCGGCGGAAGCCCGACCGCGCCGGAGGGTGGGCTTCCGCCCACCCCTACGGATTGCTTTGCTCAGACCGGCCCTACTGCCAGAGTCGAGTGGTGACCGTGACCCCGAAGGTTCGGGGGTAGGCCAACAGCACGAACGTCCCGCCGAACGAGGTCCCATAGCTCAGGTACCGGGCGTCGTTCAGGTTCTTGCTCCACACCGCGATCTCCCAGTCGCGAAGCTGGAGGGCCGCCCGGGCGTTGACGACGCTGTAGGACTTCTGGGAGATCTTGTTCTCCAAGTCGAAGTAATGTTTGCCGATCAGCCGCCATTCACCCCGCACGCTGAGCTGATTCCCGGCCTTCCCGATCGGGAGGTCGTACTGGATCGCCGGGGTCGAGGTGAACGATGGCGTATAGACCAGCTTGTTCCCATTGAGGTTCAACGGGTTGTTCGGGTCGATCGACAGGTTGAGGACGTTGTACTCGGCGTCGATCACCCCAAGGTTCCAGTCGACCAGCAAGTTCTTGGCCGGAACCGCCGAGAACTCGAGCTCGACCCCCTGGCTCGTCGCCTTGCCGGTGTTGAGCGTCACGCCGGTGAAAGTGGTGAAGTCGTAGGTGTTCACCTGGCCATCGGTCCACTTGATATAGAACGCGGTCAGGTTGGCGCGAACCCGCTCATCCTTGGAGGCGAGTTTGGCCCCCACCTCGAAGTTGCTGGTGAATTCGGCCTTGTAGTTCGTCGCGGCGACGTTGGTGACTGCCGCCGGGTTGACGCCGCCAGCCCGATACCCGCGCGAGAACAGACCGAACACGGTGACGCGATCGTTGGGCCGGTAGGAGATACTCGCCTTCGGGCTCCACGCGCCCGACTTCTGCTGCTTGTTGATCGGCTCACCTGGGAAGCTGGGCCCGTTGTCGACCTTCAGATCGGTCTTGCCGTAGTACTTGTTGGTCTGATCGTCCCGGCGGAGTCCGAACGTGAGATCGACCTGGTCGTTGATGGTGTAGGTTGCTTGACCGAAGAAGGCGGTTCCATCGGCTCGTTGCCGGACCTCACCCAGGCTGTGCATGTTGGCCTGGAACGGGGACAGCGGGGCGCCGATGAAGACGTCGAACTTCCCCGGATTGCGCTGGGCGAAGAAGTACCCGCCAACGGTCCAACTGAGCGCAGATCCGGCCGCCTTCCGCGACCCGATCCGGAACTCCTCGCTGATGGCCTTGTTGACGTAACCGTTCTCGGTCCACCCGGGCTGGCCGTAGGTAGACGACAGCAGGTTGAGGGCGGTGAAGTCCACGTCGATCCCATTCGGGCCGGTCCCCCGATAGACCCGATTGTAGCCCGTCGTCGAGGTCACCTCCACCTTCGAGCCGAAGTATTTCGCTTCGAACGAGTAGCCATACACCTTCCGGCGGTCCTCGTTCTTGCCCGGGCCGATGTCGACCTGGTAGGGCTTGGCGAACGCGTCGGCGACGTTCGCCGCGAGGGCATAGGTGCCGAGCATGTTGGTGAGGTTGGCCCGCCCGTTGAGCGCTAAGCTCAGCCGATTCGACGGGACCCACTTGAGCCGCGCGTTGATCCCGAACTCCCGATCGCGGTCGAAGTCGGCGTTGGTGGCCTTGTTGAAGAAGATCCCCGACCGCCGGAAGAAGACCCCCTCGCCCGAAACGAACAGCTTGTCCTTGACCAGCGGCGTCGAGAAGTTGCCCACGAATCGGCCCGCCCCGAACTTGCCGTACTCGGCCGAGAGCATGCCGCGGCGGGTGTTGCTGGGACCCTTGGTGATGATGTTGATGACTCCGCCCATGGCGCCTCGCCCATAGAGCGTCCCCTGCGGACCCCGCAACACCTCGATCCGCTCGACCTCGCCGAACGCGATGTCGAGGCCCGCGGGATCGTAGACGTAGACCCCGTCCACGTATGTGGCCACGGCGTTCTCGTAGGGCCCGCCACTGGCATTGTTGATGCCCCGGAGGGAGACGAAGTTGTACCCCGCCGTCCCGACGAAGCTCTGAAGCAAGTTCGGGACGAAGCCGGTCAGGTCCGAGGGCTTGTCGATCTTGGCGGCGGCGATCTGCTCGGTGGAGATCACCGAGACCGAGTAGGGGACTTCCTGGATCTTCTGTTCCTCTTTCTCGGCGGAAACGACGATATCACCTAGTCGAACGCTGCTGGGCGACAGCGCGACGTCGAGGGTCGCGGTCTCCCCCGCCCTGACGGCCACCGACGCGGTCTGCCGGGCGTATCCGATCCGGGTGACGACCATCGTGTACTGCCCGGGGCGAACGTTGACCAACCGATACGCGCCGGCCGCGTCGGTCGCGGCGTTGATCGCGGTGTTGAGTAGCGAGACCCGGGCTCCGTCGAGCGGCTGACCGGCCTCGGCGTTGGTGACCTTGCCGGCGACGGTGCCGCGGTCGCCTTGTTGCGCCTTTGCCAGCGGGGCGATCGTGAGCATCGTGGGAATCGCCAGCAGCACGGGCAGTTTCGCCTTCATCCTCATTTCCATCTCCTTGGGCGGGGGCGCGGCGGCGGCCTCGCCAGCCGCCAGCTGGAGCCGGGCTTCGACTCGGGGAACGATCACGATGTAACCATCCTCCAGCACGGCCGATCGAAACAGTCGCTCATCAAGCAGCCGATCGAGCGCTTCACCAACGGAAACCGATTCGCAAACGCAGCTGACCAACCGGGCATAGCCTGCCAACAGAGTTGGGCTGAAGACCAGCCGGGCGCCCGATATGTCGGCCAACCGCTCGAGCGCCTTGACCAGGGGCACCTCGGCAACGAGAAGCCGGGCAGGCCGCGACAGCAATTCGTTTCGGAGAGTGTTTGACGCATACCGAGCCGCGGATCGCGATTGCGCGGCCCCGGGATCCCACGCCAACGCGCCCGCGATAGCGACCCAGCAGCCGATCCTGCCGAAGGCGCGGGTACCGCGCCGGCGCAACCCGATCACGGTCGCTCCATCACGATCACGCCCCCGCGGATCGGGCACTGCGCCACCACCGCCGCGCAGATGACTCGCATCATGACCGCGGCGTCGGCCTCGTCGAAATACCCGGTCACCGATCGGTCGGCGAGAGACGAGTCCGCGATGATGACCCGGACGCCGCGTCGCTGGGTGATTTCGGCCACGGCATCGCGAAGGGGAGTTGACTGAAAGGCGAAAAAAGTTCCCAACCACGAGGTCGAGGGTCCGGCAGCAGTCCGGGTGGCTGGCACCGCCACTCCGCGGAGAACCCGGCCCACTTCGCCTCGCCGTACCAGGGTCTCCTGGCCGCGCGCCTCGAGCTTCACCACCCCCTCGACCACGGAAACGCGGAGATCTTCCTGATCCACCGCAAGGTCGAACCTGGTGCCGAGCACCCGAACCGAGCCCGCAGCAGTCTCGATCTCGAACGGCTTACTCGGATCGTGGGCCACGGCGAAGAAAGCCCGGCCCTGAAAGGAAACGGTCCTCCCGGCCGAGCCACGGTTGAGTTGGAGACGGCTCTGCGGACCCAACCGCACCACCGTTCCGTCGACTAGGGAGACGGTTGCCGTTTCGCCGGAGCCAGTGGCGAATTCCTTCACGCCGAGCGAAGGATCGTTGGGCCTAGCGAGCCAAGCGGCCGCCAAACCAATCCCGAGAATCACCGTGGCCGCCACCGCCACCGCTTCGACCCTCCACCTGATCGATCGGGTCGAGCCGGCGGCGCCAAACACCGGCAGCGGCCGCACTCCGGCCCGCTCGACCAGCACCGTCGCGCTAGGCGCCGGGCTTGCCGATGCCTCGGTCGCGGCCCTCCCGAGGACTTGCCAGAGTCGAGCCATGTCCCGAAAAGCCGCCTCATTGGTTGGCGAGGCCCGGCGCCAAAGCCAAAGTCGTTCGAGTTCCTCGGGCGTCGCGTCTCCACGCAGCGCCGCCGCGATCAGGACATCCATCTCGTTATTGGCTTCCATCTCGCCTCAGTGGGGCAGGGCAGGGGCCAGGTTGCCCCGGTTGGAACCACCACTCCTCAAGACAACTGAACCCGTCGTTCGTACCAATCTGGGAGGGGGGGGAGGCCGGCGACCTCAGTCGAGATGGGGCCGAAGCCGTTCCTTGAGAGCTGCGAGCGCCATGGCCAAATGATTCGCCACGGTTTGCGGGGAGAGGCCGAGAAGGTCGGCAATTTCCTGGCGAGAAAGGTCATCGAAACGGGCCAACTGGAGGACCTCACGACGCCGGGCGGGCAAGGCCTGAATGGCTGCCGCCACCGCGGCACCGAGCTCAGCGGCCTGGAGGAGGTCGGCTGGGGTGGTAGGGGGCTGGGGGCGCGGGATCCGCCGGACGATGTCCGGCCGGACCCTGGTGCGGTCCGACTTGCGACGGTTGAGTCCGAGGTTGCGGACGACCGTGTACAGCAGCACCCTCCCGGATCCGTTGGGCCGCAAGTCGGCCCGTCGCTCCCAGATCCGAATGAAGGCTTCCTGAACGAGATCCTCGGCCGCATCCGTGTCGTCGAGCAGTCGCGTCGCGTAGCCGAGCAGTGGTCGCCAGTACGCGTCGATCAGGCCCTGAAGGCCACCGACCTCTCCGGCGCGAACACCATCGAGCAGCCTGCGATCGTTGCGGTCTCGTTCGACGCCTTCAGGATCGGGCAGGCGAGACAAAGCGGCCGCGTCGATCATCGAGCGCCACGCTCGGGCGGAAACCGGCTCGACCGGACCTTCGTCATTGGAGTTCGCTTCGCCGCTGTCAGGGGTTCGAGTCGAATGTACCTCGCGGCGAGGAGCGGTCAAGCGAGCATCAGACGCTAGCGCGTGGCGAAACCGGCGATACCTTGATGCGACCGCTTCGACTCCGGCCGACTTTCATCAGAGAACCGACGATGCGCTCCACACCGCTCTTCGTTGCCGTTGTGGTTCCCACGCTGCTGGCGGCTCAACCGCCCGCCGTCACCGTCAGTCCAAACCTCCGGCTCATTTCCGGCCCTCACAACGAGCCCTGGGTTGCCGTGAGCCCCACCAACCCCGACATCCTGATCGCGGTTGCTCAACAGGGCGACGGGACCCCTACCCTTCCATTCAAGATGGGCGTCTCGACCACGATCTCTCGCGACGGCGGACGGGTGTGGGTTCCAGTCACCCTGCCCAACCTAGCCCCGACACCCTTCGATCCGATGGTCGCGGTAGGGCCGGACGGACGGCTCTACGTGATGCACGGGGTGATCGGCGGCGCGTTCGCGGCCCAGGTCGCCCAAAACGCCCCACCGAAATCGCTGATCCGGTTCTGGTCCTCCGCCGACAACGGCTTTACTTGGGACGGGCCCACCGACTTGGAAAGCTCCGTCGATCCGGATCACATGCGGATGACCGTCGACATGTCGAATGCCGCCACCCGCGGCCGGATCTACGTGGCGTGGAACGACGTGGCCGACCAGTTCGTTCGGGATCATTACGAGGTGTTCCTCCAATGGTCCGATGACCGCGGCAAGACGTTCACGGCGCCCAAGCTGATCGGCACCGGCACCGACGGGAAGCTGGTGGCGACCGAGCCAGTGGTTCTTTCCGATGGTACGGTCTTGGTCACTTATTACCAGTACTTCAATCCCCTCGCCCGGAGGGACAACGAGCGGATGCCGATGTACGTCGCCCGCTCGACCGATGGCGGCAAGACGTTTTCAGCACCGGAGAAGATCTTCGAGTTCGGACCCCACGTGTGGCGGCCCCGGGTGTCCGAGTTCAGTCGGGCCTTCAGCCTGCCGATCGTGACCGCCGACACCTCGTCGAAGAGCACCTACCGCGACCGGATCTACCTGGTGTGGGACGACGTGAGCGGTGGCACCTCGAACATCTGGTTCGTCCGGTCGCTCGACCGAGGAGGGACGTGGAGCAAACCCGTCAAGCTCAACGACAACCCCGGAGGTCCGCCTAACGGGGTGGCCGACTATCGAATGACTCCGGTGGTGGCCGTCGGCCCGAGCGGCGCCGTCGGGGTCGCGTGGTACGACCGGCGGAACGACCCCAACCGGATGTGTTGGGACTACTATGCCGCCTTCTCGACCGACGGCGGGTCGACCTTCGGGCCCAACACCAAGCTCACCACCTCGGCCTCCTGCCCTCCGCCGGGCTACCCGCCGAGCGTCGCCGTCCACAACGTCAGCCGCCAACTCCCCGACCCCAATCGGCTCTCCGACTCGGCGATCGAGCGCCGGAGCACCATCGAGCGGCTCCAACTCAAGATCATCGACGAAAACCGAGCCGCGCGCGACGAGGCGAATAGCGCCCTGACCACCTCGCGGTTGAGGGTTTCGTTCGACCCGAGCCGCAATCTCTTCCCCGGTCACTACACCGGCCTCGCCGCCGACGGCGAAGGGGTGTTCCATGCGGTCTGGCTCGACCGCCGCAACGGCGCCCAAGAGCTCTATACCGCTCGGGTAACGTTGGGAGCTGCGGTTCGCCACGAATTGGTTCCGATGGACTTGAGTAAGGAAGTCGAAGTACTCGCGGGGCCGCCGACGTTCGATCCGGCCAAGAACACCGTCCGGATCTCGCTCCAAGTGAGGAACGTCAGCCGAACCCCGATGTACGGGCCGATGAGCGTTCGAATGATCGGGGTGGGTGGGGCGGCGCCGTTCGACTCGACTTTCCGGTTCGCCGGCAAGCTCGGCACCGCCGATCGGCTCCTGCCCCGCGACCTCAGCGAGCCGGTCGAAGCGACCTTCGCGGTGAAGCCCGACAAGGGTTTCGACGCCGCTTTCGATTTTCGAGTGACCGGGAGCCGGCCCCGGTGATCACCCGCCCGTCCCGAATTGCTTGGTGAACTTCACCACGAACGACCGGCTGGTCGGCCGCTGCCAGTCGAATACTCCGGTGGCATGCTCGGCGTCGTTGAGCACCACGAACAAGCCGGTCCCGGCGGTATTGAGCCAGGCGAACCGGACATTGGCGGAAAAGGCCTGAGCTTGGTTGTTGTATTGGACCAACGACTGAACGAAGATCCGGGGCGTGAAGAAGTACCCCAGCCGAACCCCGACCAACGACCGAACGAAGCTGCCCTCGTCCAGGTCGACGTCGTTGTAATCGACCAGTAGCGAGGTCGTCAAGGACGACCCTCTCCGCACGGTCAGCGTTGCGGTCCCGCCATACCGGGTCCCGTTATAGAACCCCGCCGCCTCGAGCCGAGTGATGAACGAGACGGGGGCGCTCGGATTGGTCGAGAAATCCCAATTCAAGCTGGCCCATCGATACTCCCGCGCCGGGAGGACGATCCCGGTCGCGATCGGGAACGGGGCGGTCAAGCCTTCCCGGAAGATGTTGATCTCGGGCCCGATCCGGCCCCCGTTGGAGAACTCGATCTCGCCGAAGTCGAGGTGGATCATCTCGCTCTGGACTTTGTCGTTGAAACCGAAGTAGCCCCGATAGTTGACGTGGGGCATCCAATAGCGGAATCGGCTGCTGTTGAGAGCCACCGTCCGAAAAAGCGCCCCCTCGTAGTACCGGTACCCGACTCGACCGACGAATCCGACTTCCGGATTGAAGTCCTCGCCGACCTGAACAAATCGAAAGCTGTTGTTCCAGACCCGGGTCTGATGCCCGAACCTGACGCTGAAGGCCCCGTCCCGACCGAGGCGTCCCGGCGTTTCCGTCTTGGCAGCCCACCAGTCCACCGACAACGGCTCGTTCAGGGCGAAGCGCCCGTCCAGCCCGAAGGTTCGGTTGCGGTCGTCACTATCCTTGGTCGCCATCCGCTGAACCCCGATCACCCCGATCCGCGACCGCCCGCGGAATTCGCGGGTCACCCGGGCGACCGTGAACGCGTTGGCCGGCTGGATCGCCCCGGTGGCTTTCTCGGTGAACAGTTGCATCAGGCCGACGGTCAGGCCCTGGACCTTGCCCGTGATGCGCCCGCCGCCGACGATTGGCACGGGTCGGCCGAGCGAGTCGATCCCGATCCGGCGGCTGAAGAACAAATCCACGGCCTGCGGCGTCCCCGCCGAAAAAATCCCGGCGTTCTCGAGAAAGAACGGACGCTTTTCGGGAAAGAAGAGGGGAAACCGGGTCAAGTTGGTTCGCTGCTCGTCGACCTCGACCTGGGCGAAGTCGGTGTTGTAGGTCGCGTCGAGCGTTAGGCTCGGCGTCAACCCCAGCTTGGCGTCGACGCCGAACTCGATGGGATACGTCGACGCGGCCACGGGCGGCGTCACTCCCGGCGCGCTGTAGCTGCGATTGGCCGAGCTCAGGAGGTAGGGCGTGGCCGTGGCGATCCGCTGGGTGGGGACTTGGAGGCCCTGCAACACGCCGGCGCGCGACAGCCGGTAGAGGTTGAACTGGCGCGGAATCGGGGCCCAGAACGACTCCTCGTTTCGGCGCCGGATGCTCCGGGCGAGATTGAGGCCCCAATCCTGCTCCTTGGCGCTCCCGTACCGGAGAGTCGAGAAGGGGATCCGCATCTCGGCATACCACCCAAGGCTGTCGACCGTGGTCGCTACCGTCCAGCTGGCGTCCCAATTGAGGTTGAAGCCCCCCGCCGAGCCGGCTTGGGCCCGCGTCTGCCCCTGCTGAAAGACCCCACCCCCTTCGCCCTCCCGAACCACTTGCCCGTCGTGTTCGACCCCCGCCGGCGTCGTCGCGAACACAAACCCGTTTTGACGATCGTGGTAGGTGTCGAGAATCACGGCGAAGTAGTCGCTGTTGGAGAGAGTGACATCACGAAGCCGCTCCCCCGGCACGATCGCGGCGACGTTCCGATCGTAGAGCCAGGCCCCGATGTAGAGCGCCTGGCCGTCGGTAAGGACCCGCACCTCGGTCCGCTCGGTGCTTGGCTCTCCCTCCGCCGGATCGCGTTGGAGGAAATCGGTCAGCAAGGCCCCTTCCCGCCAGATCGCTTCATCGAGCCGACCGTCGATTGTCGGCGCCGTGGTCACTCTGGCGCTTCGCGCCACTCGGCTCGGCCCTCCGGCGTCGGGCGCTGGCGAGGGCGTCTGGGCGATCAGGGATAGCGGGAGGCAAAGCGGCAGGAACGCCGCGGTTCTCAAGCGAAGCATGCGGACCATCGAAACGGTCAAGGGGAAAGCCACGATTGTATACAAATGTAACCGGGCGGAGCCCGAGCCGCCAAACCGGGTACCCCTCGCGCCCTGGCCCGCCGAGCGGTAACATCGGCGTCCCCTCGTGGAGCGCCGCCGTGGAACCTGCCAGCCGGGCCCAAGCCCTCGCCTTTCTCCAGGGCCTTTCCGGGGCGACGTCGAAGGCGGAGTTCGGGAACGAGACTTTCCTGGCGGCGACCAAACGGTTCGCGGCGGTCGCCGGAGAGACGGTCCTCCTTCGGCTGGCCCCAACGGATCTGATCGACGCGCTCCGGCTCCCCGGAGCCAAACCGTTCGTCTCGGTGGCCGCCATGGGCCGGCATGGCTGGGTGGAGATCAAACTCGGCCAGGTCGAGGCGAGCGATCTCGAGCGGTTGATCACCGCGGCCCATGCCGGGGCATCGATCGGCAATCGGCGTTCCGCCCTCAAGAAACCGTCGCGGGCCCGACACATTCGGGCCGGGAAGCCCCGGTAGCCCAGAGCCGCCTAACGGTCGACGGATCGGGTGACGGCCGTCGGCAGGAGGGGTTCCGGACAGTGTACCGCTGTCGACTCGACCGGGGTGGATCGGTCGCTACCGCCTAACGTTCTTTCCGATCCGCCGTTCGAAGCACCGGAGCACCCACCCAAAGCCCCCGGGCCCCCGCAGGGCTTGGGGAGTCTCGTTGGCGGATCGCTTGAGGAGTCGGCGGAGAGCCGATCCGGAGGCGAACCCGAGCGACCGCGCGATCACCGCCACCGATTCCGTCGATCGTTCGAGCCGATAGGCGGCCACCAAGGCCTTGCTCCACATCACGAGGGTGCTGACGGGCGGCAGCCCCGCCCGCTTGAGCTGATAGGCCAACGCCCGGGGCGACATGCCAACGGCTCGGGCGACCGCTTCGACCCGAGGGAGCCCGTGGGCCTGATCGAGGCAGAAGCGAACCACCGGCGCCAGCGCGATCGGAACTCGACGGTGGATCGCCTGGTCGGTGAGTTGCCGGAATGCCACGTCGCTCGCCCCGGTGATCGCCGACAAGAGCCGGCTTTCGAGGGCGGCCTCGTCGCGAAACACGATCGCCGAGACCCCGGCGGCGGCGAAGTCGGTCAGGGAGCAATTACGGGCGGCGTCCCGCTCGCACCACAGCACGACCGGGAACTGGGGTCGGGCCTCGCGAATCTTGGCAACCGCGCCCACCGTCGAGATCCCGAGACCGTCGACGAGGTCGACGACCACGGCGGTGGCTTCGGGAGCCATTGCCCGTCGGGCGAGCTCGTCCAGCTCGGAGCACCAGACCAAGTCGCCGAAGGCGCGACACGACTCCGCGAACAACGGGCGATGGGTCGCGTCGGCGATCTGAACCAGCAGGTGGTGGAACGTTCCAAACCCCCGGGCATCGAACGCTCGCGGCCCCGGTGGCTGCGAGGTCCGAGACGACCGCGGTTCGCCCGTTCCGGCCCCCACTGCAACCAGTGGCAGCTTCGCGCTCAACCGGCCCTCTCTCCCTGGCGGAAAGCCCCCAGTTACGGCCCCGGCTCACCGCTGGGCCGGATGGGCTAAGGCCCAGCCCGACAACGAGGTGCGTCGGGTCGGGGGCACCGCAACGTCCCGGCAACCGGCAAAGGGTGCGCCAGGCGTACTCGAGAGCTAGTTGTTAGGCTGGGTGCAGGCTGGTGCGCGCCCGGAAATCACTCATCGCCGAGCAGCGAGCGGAGGTACGCGCGCCACCGACCGCTGGTCCGGGTGCCCGCGGAGTCGGCCGTCGGTGGCGCCGGATCGGGCCCCGTTGGCGGCGAGGCCTGGCGGGGCGGGCCGGTGGGCGCGTCACCGGATTCAGGAGAGTCGGTCGGCTCTCGAGAGGTCATGTCCGCTCGCGGTTGGGGGTCGGAAACGGGGAAAAACGTGGCCGGAGATGGTTCGCCGCGCAAGGCCCCGAACCCTAACCACCCACCACCTCGACGCCGTCGCGGGTGACTCGATGGCTCAGGAGCGGCAGGGGCGAGGCCGCTTCGCCCATCCGAACGGCCTCCCGGACGGCGGCAGTGGCCGCCGCGATCTGGTCGCGCGACCGAGCGTGAATCTCTGCGAGGGGGGCGCCCCGAACCACCCGGTCGCCCGGTTTGACGAAGACCCGGAACCCCACGGCCGGGTCGATCGGGTCATCGGTTTTCGACCGCCCGCCACCTAACGCCACGATGGCGTGACCGATCGGACGGGGCGCCACTTCCGCCACGATGCCAGCGCTGTCGGCGAGCACGGTGGCGACCACCGGCGCCGCCGGCAGTCGGCCGCGATCGTCGACGATCCGCGGGTCGCCGCCCTGGGCTTCGACCATCTCGCGGAACCGGGCCAACGCAGCCCCCGACCGAACCGCCGCCTCGACCCGTCGCCGAGCCTCGTCTCGACTCGACTCGAGCCCCGACACCATCAGCATCTCGGCCCCGAGCGCATAGGTCACCTCCATCAGGTCGGTCGGGCCGTTGCCTTCGAGACCCTCGATCGACTCGATCACCTCGAGGGCGTTGCCGCAGGCCACGCCGAGCGGTCGATCCATGGCCGTCAGCAGGCCGACCGTCCGGCAGCCGCGAGCCTCGCCCAGCGCGATCATCGTCTCCGCCAGCACCAGCGATTGGGCCGGATCCCGAATGAACGCGCCGCTCCCGGTCTTGATGTCGAGCACCAAGCCGGTGAGCGACTCGGCGAGTTTCTTGGACATGATACTGGCCGAGATCAGGGGGATCGATTCCACCGTCCCGGTCACGTCTCGCAGCGCGTACAGCTTCCGGTCGGCGGGGACCAGCTCCGGCGTCTGGCCGACCATGACGCACCCCAGCCGCTCGAGCTGGCGTCGCGCTGCCGCGAGGGAAAGCTGGGTCGAGAAGCCCGGGATCGATTCCAGCTTGTCGAGGGTTCCGCCAGTGTGACCGAGCCCCCGTCCGGAGATCATCGGCACCGCGACCCCCAGGCTGGCGAGCATCGGCGCCAACAGCAGCGAGGTCTTGTCGCCGACCCCGCCGATCGAATGCTTGTCGACCCGTGGCTGGCTCAGGTCCTCGAGGCGAAAACGATCGCCGGAATCGAGCATCGCGCCGGTGAGAGACACCAGCTCGGCCCCGGTCAAGCCGCGAAAGACGATCGCCATCACCACGGCCGACATCTGATAGTCGGGCACCCCTCCGGCGACGTACCGCGCGATGAGGGACCGCCATTCGGACTCGGTCAACTCGCCACCGTCGCGCTTCCGCTCGATGAGCCGCGGTACCGGCAGTTCCGGCTCGGTCATATCATTCCCCCCAATGGGTGCCCGTTTCTTCGCGATGGCCGCCGGGCTCTGCGGTCTCGAACTGCTCCTCCCCGCTCCGGCTCCGGCGCAGACCGTCGAGGCCCTCGTCGCCGAGGCGCGCACCCTCGCCCCAATGCAGCCGGGCGCGGCGCTCGGCCTCCTCCGGCAGGCCATCGCCCTCGATTCCCTCAGCTACGAAGCCAACTGGCGGGCTGCGGTGGCCCAGGTCGACGTCGTTCTGCAAGGTTCCGACTCGCTCTCGAGAGATACTCGCGACTCCCTCTACCTGGAGGCCGAAGCCGCCGCTCGTCGGGCGGTTCGGATCGATTCGACCCGGGTCGATGGCTTCTTCGCCCTGGGAATGTCGCTAGGACGGATCGCGTTGACCAAGGGGAAGCGGGAGCGGATCCGTTACGCTCGGGAGATCCACGAGGTAGCGGTCAAGGCGCTGGCGCTCGACCCCGACCACGACGGGGTCCATCACATCCTGGGGTTGTGGCACGCCGAGGCGATGCGCACCTCGGGCCTCAATCGGTTCCTCGCCAAGAACCTGTTGGGGGGGAAGATCCTGGGCCAGGCCAGTTGGGCGAGCGCGATCGAGCATTTGGAAACCGCGGTGCGGCTCGATCCCGACCGGATCTATCATCGACTCGACCTCGCCAGGATCTACGCCGACCGCAAGCAGTTCGCCGCCGCTCGGCAGCAGCTCGAGGCGATCGGGCGACTCCCGAATCGGGTGGTGCATGACCCGACGTATCGGCTGGAGGCCGCCAGGCTCCTCGAGCGGATCGGACCAGACGGATAGGGGACGAGTAGGACGGATGGGACCGAGCGTGGGAGGTTGCTAGCGGCGTCGCCGGATCTCCTCTCGCACCTTCGAGTCCAGCTCGGCGAACTCTTCGCCGAGTCGGTCGCGGACCGTGTCGAGCCGGCGACGGAGCCGCCGGCGAGTCTCCCGCCCGGGCGCGGGCGCGAAGAGAAGGGCAACGGCGGCCCCCACCAACGCCCCCAGGAAGAGGCCCAACCCGAAGCCGGTGCTCCGGCTGGTGCTGGCTTCCGGCGATCCCTCGCCCTCGGTCTCGGTCTCCATTCTCTCCAACCTAGTGCCGACCGGGCCGCTTGACCACCTGGTGTCGGGCGGACTTATTCCAAGCCCCTATGACCACTCCAGTCCCTCGATGACCGGCCCCGCCCCCAGCCGGTTTCCCGGCAGCGACCCGACCGATCGCCTCAAGGCCCGGATCGAGGAACTCGAGACGGAGCGACGCCGCCTGCTGATGGCGATCGAGCTACTCCGGGAATTGACCGGGTCGCTCAATTACCGGGACATCGTCCAGGCGGTAGCCCGGCGAATCGGCTACGCGCTCGAGCTCGACCGTTGCTCGGTCTTCCTGACCGAGAAAAGCCGTGGGGTGGTCCACCTGGTGGCCAGCTACGAAGATCCGAGCCTCCGCAGTCAGGCGATCGATTTGGCCCAGTATCCCGAGCTCAAGGAAGCGCTCGAGAGTGGGAAGGTCGTCAACATCCCCGACGTGATTCACGAGCCGGCGTTGGAGTCGGTCCAGGATCAGCTCGCCAATCGCCGGGTCCAGTCGATCACGGTCATTCCGCTGGCCTGGCGACGGGTGGTGATCGGAGCCGTCTTCCTGCGAACCGACCGGACCCGCCCTCCCCTCTCGCCGGCCGATGTCCAGTGGGCTCGCCTGGTGGCGGACGTGACCGCTCGGGCCCTTCGGACCGCCCATCGGTTCGAGCGGCTGGAGTCGCGGAAGCGGGGGAGTGTGTCGGCCCTCGCGCGCGACCGGGAGCGCGCCGCCCTGATCGCCTTCCTCACGAAGCTCCTCACCAGCTACGCCGATCGCGACCCGTCTCGGCAGGACGAGTTGGTCCCGAAGGCGAGCGAAGCCGAGATCGAACGGTTGGCGGGGGTCGCGCTCACGGTCCTCAAGCGCGAAGTCGGCCCGTGACCGGGGCGTCGGGCGACGCCGCCCGCCGCGTCGCCGAGCTGCGCCAGGCCATCGATCGCGCCAACCGTCTCTACCACGTCGAGGACGCGCCGGAGATCTCCGACGCCGAGTACGATCGTCTCTTCCACGAATTGAAGGGGCTGGAGGCCGAGCACCCGGCGCTCGCCTCGCCCGACAGCCCGACGATGCGGGTTGGAGCCGACCCGGCGTCTGCCCTGGTGAAGCATCCCCATCTTCGACCGATGCTGTCGCTGGCCAATGCATTCGATTCCGAGGAACTGACCGCCTGGGAAGAGCGGAACACCCGGATCAATCCCGACGTGCCCCAAGGCGGTTACACAACCGAGATCAAGATCGACGGCGCCGCGGTCAACCTGACCTACGCCAACGGTCGGCTGGTGACTGGGGCGACGCGGGGCAATGGGATCATCGGGGAGGACGTCACGGCCAACCTCAAGACGATTCCCGACGTGCCGTTGGTGTTGGCGGGTCACGGTCACCCCGCCCTGATGGAGATCCGGGGGGAGGTCTACCTCCCGGCGGTCGCCTTCAAGAAGCTCAACGCCCGGCGGGAGGCGGCGGGCGAGCCGACCTTCGCGAATCCCCGCAACGCCGCCGCCGGGGCGCTCCGCCAGCTCGACCCCAGCATCACTCGGCAGCGCCGGCTCCGGATGTTCGCCTTCCACATCGAGCCGATCGAGGGGCGCCTCGATCTGGCGTTCCATCACGAGTGTCTCGCCCGGCTGGCCGAGTGGGGGTTCCAGGTCGAGCCCCACCACCGACATTTCGCGTCCCTCGCCGAGGTCCAGGCGGCGGTGCCCGAGTACGAGGCTCTCCTCGCGGCGCTTCCCTTCGAAGCGGATGGAGTCGTCGTCAAGGTCGATCGCCGCGCCCTCCAGGATGACCTCGGGGTCGTGGGTGGGCGGGAGCCGCGCTGGCAGATCGCCCGGAAGTTTGCCCCCGAGATCGCGATCACCCGCCTCAAGGAGATTCGGGTCAACGTCGGTCGCACCGGCGCCCTCAATCCCTATGCGGTACTCGAGCCGGTCGAGGTCGGCGGAGTGACCGTTTCGCAGGCGACCCTCCACAACGAGGACCTGATCGCCCAGAAAGACATTCGCGAAGGCGACTGGGTTGAGGTTGTGCGGGCGGGCGAGGTGATCCCCCAAGTGATCGGGCCACTGCGGGAACGCCGGGACGGCTCGGAGAAACCCTACGTCGCCCTGACCCACTGCCCGGTGTGTGGAACGCCGGCGGAGCGCCCCCCAGACGAGGTGGCCCGCTATTGCCCCAATGCCGGGTGTCCGGGGCGAATCTTCGAGGGGATCGTCCATTTCGCCTCCCGCGAAGCGATGGACATTCGGGGACTCGGGTACGAACGGGTCCGCCAGCTGCTCGACACTGGGTTGATCCGGGACGTCAGCGATCTCTACCGGGTCACCGAGGCCCAGCTCGTCGAGCTCGACCGATTCGCCAAGCAGTCGGCCTCCCAGCTGATCGAGGCGATCGCCAACTCCAAGCAACGGCCGCTTTCCCTGCTGCTCTTTGGGCTCGGGATCCGCCACGTCGGCAAGACGGTGGCGCAATTGTTGGCGCGCCGGTTCCGGACCCTCGCCGCCATTCGGGGCGCGGATGCCGCGACGATGGCGGAGATCGTCGGGGTCGGGCCGACGATCGCCGAGGCGGTGGCCGAGTTTTTCGACGACCGTGACGCCGCCGCCCTGGTCGATCGGCTGATCGCGGCGGGAGTCTCGACCGAGGAGCCTAACGCTCCCGACCTGGCCGGCCCCCTGGCGGGCGCCGTCTACGCGCTGACCGGGACCCTGGCGACCTTGTCCCGAAGCGAGGCCCAGGCCTTGATCGAGCGGGCCGGTGGCCGGGTCGCCGGCAGCGTCAGCAAGAAGACCACGGCAGTGGTGGCCGGCGGGGATGCAGGGGGCAAACTCGAGAAGGCCCGCGGGTTGGGAATCGAGATCATCGATGAGGCCGAACTCTTGCGCCGCCTGAGCCCCAAGACCTAGCTTGGTCCATGGTCACGGCCCTCTCCAGCCCTCGGTTGAGCCTCGGCAAGGCGACTCTCGATCAGATCCGGGCAGTGCTCGAGCGGGAGACCCCCGCTCAATCGGCGACCCTGCTCCGCGAAATCGGCTTCGCGGCCGGTGAGGCCCTCTATGAGGGGTTCGTCGAGTCGGTCTCGCAGCGCTTCGGTGTCGAAACCCCCCAAGCCCTCGACGGTCGCTACCTGGGCGACGCGCTGGCCGGTTTTTTCCGCGAAGTGGGCTGGGGGAACCTCGCCACCGAGGCGGTCGCCCCCGGTCTCTTGGCGATCGACAGCCCCGATTGGGTCGAGGCCGCGCCCAGGGAAGCGACCGTGCCCTCCTGCCACTTCAGTTGCGGGATGCTCTCGGATCTGTTCACCCGGCTGGGCGGGTACCCCGCCGCGGTCATGGAAGTCGAGTGTCGAACCCGGGGCGAAGCGCGGTGCCGCTTCCTGATCGGGAGCCCCGACCTCTTGACGTGGCTCTACGAGGGGATCCTCGCTGGCACCCCGTACGACCGACTGGTGAGCACGCTCCGAGCCGGGTAGCGACTCCTCGTCCGCTCAGCCGTCGATGACCAATCGACCCAAACTGGTCCCCACCCCTCCAACCTCGGGGGAGCCGATCGCGATCGACCGGTCGCCATTCTGGATCGGGTCCGGAGCGGGCTCCTCCCTCCGCGACGATGGTCCCGGTATCGCCGAACGGCATGCATCGGTGACGGAACAGGACGATGGCTTCTACCTGTCACCGTTTCCGCGCGCGGCCCAGCCTCGAGTCAACGGTCGTCCGGTCACCGGGCCGGTCAAGCTCGGCGATGGTTATCTGATCGAACTGGGACCCCGAAGCAAATGGGAGTTCGTCACCGGGGCGCCGAGGGCGAAATCGGTCGAGCCCGTCGCCGCCGCGCCCCGAGCGGTCACGCCGCCGCCGGCCCGAGTAGGGCCCGTCGGCCCGACACCCCCGTTCCCACCCGGTGTCGAGATCCGACGGCCGGCGAGCCGTTCCGCCGCGGCCCGATTCCTCGGCCTCGCCGCGGCGATCCTCCTGGTGACCGCGGGCGGCTATTGGGCCTTCCGAACGTTCCTCCCTCCAGCCGAAGTCGAGGCCGCCTTCGGCGAACAGGAGGGGCAACTCTATGACTCGCTTCTCGTCGAATCGACCAAATCGATCGAGCGAGGATCGACGTTGCTCGATCTGGGCCTCCGCGACGCCGCCCTCCAGGAGTTCGTCAAGGCGATCGTGACCTTCGAGGCGAGCGTCATCGGCACCAGCAAATACGTCCGCCCCACCATCGACGCGCTGATCGGCGCGATCCAGGACATCTATCGCCACGGCCGGGTTGACGCCCCCTCGCGGTTCGCCGCTACCACCGGCCGGAAGATCGACCTCAGCAAGAACCTCGGAGTCCAGTTGAGCGTTTCGCAGTTCGCCGCGGCGGTCGACCGGGTCGGCGCCCGCTTCCGGGGCCGGTTCGGGCGCGGACTAGAGATTACCGGGGCCGACCACCCGGAGCACGTCTCGCTCTACGGCCCGGGGGGTGCGCTCGACATCCGGGTCAGGAACCTCAGCGATTCGCAGATCGGCTTCTTGATATCGGGGTTCGGCACCGAAGGTGTCCGAGTGAAAGACTTCTCCCAGGACGCGGTGCTCCAGGCGCAGATCGCGGCCGCCATCGCGGCGGGCTTGGCCGATCGGGCGGGCACCGGCCGCCATCTACACATCGACCGGTTCCGCGATCGCCGCGATCGTTGGACCGTCACAGCGCTGGTTCAGCCCAAGGCCGCGAGCACCTCGATCAGAGCCCCGACCGACTGATAGCGGTCCTCCGCCCGAGGGGCGAGCGCCCGCGCGAGCAATCCGCTCAGCTCTGCGGGGAACTGTCCCCGGGCGGACAACGAGATCGGCGGCTCGCCCGCGGCGATCCGGGCTCGAAGATCGGCCTCGTCCTCCGCGGGCCGGAAGTCGAAAGGGAGCCGGCCGGAGACCGCCTCGTACAACGTGGCGCCCAACCCGTAGATATCGAGCGTCGGTTTGGCCTCCGAGGCATCGCGAAGCAGCTCGGGGGCCGCAAATCCCAACGACCCGACCTGCTCCTCGATCCATCCCGAGGGGAGACCCCGGGGCGGGTTGCCGTGGGCCGCGACCCCGAGGTCCACCAGGCGAACGTCGCCGTCGGCCGCGACCACCAGGTTCGACGGTTTGACATCCCGATGAATGACCCCGTGTCGATGGAGCCACCCGACGGCATCGGCCGCGCTCAGAACGGCGCGAAGCGCGTCTCGGACAGAGAGGGGAGTCGGATGAGCGTCGGGGCCGGCGCGGTAGATCCGATGGCGGAGGTTTTCCTCGCCCAGGAACTCGAGAACCAGCGCGGGAGGATCCGGGATCGTCTCGAGGCAGGCGACCAGATGGCGCCGGCCACCCAACTGGAGCAACAGCCGCCCTTCGGCGCGATGCCGGATCAGGAGATCGTCTCGGAGCTCGCGGAGCCATTTGACCGCGACGAGCCGACCGGCGCGGTTCCGCGCTCGCCAAACCTCGGAGCGCCCGCCGGCCGACAAGCGGTCGATCAGCGTCAGGCCGGGAACCTCGGGGGCCACTAGACGTACTGGAGCTTCAGTCGGGACACCTCGCCGATGGAAATCTCGTCGCCGTCGTCGAGACGAACCTGCTCCCCGCGCTGAAGCCACTTACCGTTGACCGCGGTGCCGTTGGTGCTCGAATCGACCAGGAAGAGGTGGTCGCCCCGCCGAATCACCGTGCAGTGATAACGCGAGACGATCGCGCCGGCATCGCTGATGATGAGATCGTTCGTCTCGTTGGGCTTTTCACCCGAGGCGGCGCCGATCCGGAAGACCGGCCGACTCGCCTCGAGCAGCGACGTTCGGCCGGTGCCGATTCCGTCGACGACCTGGAGGTTGGCCCGGCGGTTGCCCAGGCCGGCAACGTCGGATCGAGCCCGGGCCCGCTGTCCTTTGCGGCTCCACCGGACCACCATCGCCCCGGAACCACCCACACCCAGGACGCCGAGCCCCACGAGCATCCCGATCCGTTTGAGGTCTGAGAGCCGCTGCAGCCGGCGTAATTCGTCCATCAGACTCAGCGCGACCGGGTAATTCGGACTCCGATCCAGAATGTATCGGAGGTTCTGTTCGGCCCGGACCCAGTTCCGGCTGGTGATCGCGGCCCGGGCCACCGCCAGCTTGGCGTTGACCTCCTGCCGTGAGGTATCTTCGATCTTTCCTCCCTCCACTGATCGGGCTCGGGCAGCCTTCATGTCTTGTTGCGCTTTCGCCAACGCTCCCTGCGCCAGCCGAAAATCGTTGCTGCCCTGGGGCGCCCTGACCAACACGAACGACCAGCGCCTGATCCGTTCGGCGATGTGATCGATCGAGGAATCGACCGCTCCGTCGGCGACCAGCGCCTCGGTGACCGCCCGATCGAGTGCCTGGGCTTCTTCAGGCGTGAGCGGCTGGGGAGCCTGGAGGCCACTCATCCCGATCGTGGCGCTCGAGACCACCGTCGCGGCCATGCGCCGCCACTCGGTCAACCAGCCGCCGGCTCGATGGGTCCACTGGAAGTTGGTCACCCTCGTCTCCCTTTGTTGGCGGTCACCTCGGTGGGCTTCCGGGGCGGAGCCTCCCGGTGCGACTGAAGGGGACCGGTCGCCACGATCGGCGACCCCAACGTGACCGGATCGATGGGCGCACTCGCCGCCGGCCACAAGACCCGGGGAAGCACGACCCAGACCTGAACCAGGATCAGGATCACGAACGCGATCGGGAGGAGGACCGTCAGCACGCTGGCTCCTCCGGCCTCCGCCAGGTCGTCACCGGCGTCGAACGCCGGCGAGGCGGCCCGCTCGAACGCCGGGAGGGCGACGAACGGCGGGCGCCAAACGGCCGCCCCGACCGGGGTCGGGACGCCGCCTCCGACCAAATCGACCGCCAGGACGCCCCATTGTCGACCCAATTCGACCCGGCCTAACGAACCGAGCGGGACTTGGACGATCCATCGGTCGAGGAGCACTCGCCGGAGTCGGGTGAGCGGGTCGATCAACTCGAAGGCGCTCGGATTGGCGGGCACCGAATAGACGAAGCCCCGATCGCCAGCCAGCGTCTCGAGCGCCCGTCGGGAAAGCGATCCGATCCCGACGATGCCGGTCCAAACGCCGCTTGCCGACACCGTGCCGGCGGCCTCGGCCAAACCGTCCGCCCCGGTCAACAAATCGGGGTCGTCACCGACAGCCACGTCGTTGTCACCATCGGTGATGATCACCAGCAAGCCGGTCGCGCCCCGCGCCGACTGCTCGATTTCCGCGGCCAGCCGCTGAGCCCCGAGTGCGGCGGCGCTATAGAGCGCGGTGTTCTCGCGACTCGGGGCCGGCAACTGACCGATCCGAACCCGGGCCGAGTCGGGTGGGGAAAACTCGGCGTCCTCGATCCGGCCAGCTACGTCGATGCTCCCGAAGGGCGCGATGGCCACTCGCAGCGACCGCGCCGACACCGAATCGAGCGCTCCCAGAAACTGGCGCAACACCAACCGGGCCGCCCCGATCTTGGCCCCCTTCATGCTCCCACTCACGTCGAGTACTACCAACACCCGGTAGTCAGCGCCGGCGGTGGCCACCCGGCCCACCCCGATCAGGTCGGTTGCGCCCAACACGGAAGCTCGCCACCCATCCGCCAGCGCCGCCGAATCGAGCCCGACCAGCTGGCGGGTGGCGGCACCGCCGAGTCGAAATGCGATCGATCCGCAGGGCGCGTTCGATCCCGCCGCGCAACGCACCAGGGTCATCGGTTGAGCCCCGCCAACCGCCTGGAGCACCGCGAATGCCAGACCGACGCCGATCATCTGGCCGCCCGGGAGAATCGGTGGAATCGATAGCTCCGGCCCCCCGCCACGATCACCTCGTCGTCCCGATGTTCCCGCGCGGTTTCGACCACCTGCCCGGCAACCTCCAGCGAACCGGGGCGATCGGGAGCCGGCCGGGCCGTCAGCCGACCGCCCGCCACCTCGAGGACGAAGGCGGTTTCGATCGGAACCACCTGATCGTCGTGGATCTCCCATTCCCGATGGCGAACCAGGTTCGCGGGCTGGGAAGCGCCCGAGGACCGCCAGAGTATCCCGAGGGCCCGATCCATCCGACTCACACCAAACCCGACCGCGGAGCCGAGAAGCAGGAAGGCCAGCAGTTGCCAGATCGATGTCGGGCCCGGGAGCGAATAGACGAGGGCCGCCACCGCGCCCCCCAGGAAGCCAAAGAGCAACCCGTCGAAGGCTCGACCCTTGTCGAGCCGGGCGAATCGGGACCCCAAACCCCAGCCGAGCAGCCCACCGACGAGGCCCCACATCGCGACCCGAGCGACCAGGAAGCCGGCCCGCGACCCATTGAGGCCGGGGATCCGAGCGAGCGTTAGGCCGATGGCTCCTCCGGCCGCGGCCGCCAGCCCGCCGATCACCACGCCCAGCGCCACTTCCGGCCACACCCGCCTACCCTGACGGAGCGCCGCGAACCCGAGGAGAAATCCGCCGACGCCGGCTCCGAGCAACGTGAGGACTAGGAGATCGAGGATCCGATACGAGTCGACGAGGGGTCCGAGGTCCGTCAGCAGCTGGGCGGCGAGCCATGCCGCGGCGGCTCCCGACAGACTCGCGGCCACGCCGAGATAGGTCGTTCGAGGGAGAAACCCGGCCGGCGCGTGGCCGCGATCAGGTACCGTCGGTGGTGCCGACATCGGCGGGCTAACGATCCCCTGGCTGGCCGTACTTCTTGACGTAGCGCTCGCGGAACTTGGGTAATTCCTTGGCGGCCCCGGGGTGGCCGCGACTGGCGGCCCGATCCATCAGTACGAAGGCCAACGAGTCGGACTTGGGCACTCCCTTGCCATCGCGGTAGAGGAGGCTGAGTTCGAAGGCGGCCTCGACCACGTTTCCGTCGACTGCCTGGCGATACCACTGGGCCCCTTCCGCCTCGCTCTTGCGGGTACCTTCGCCCCGCACGAAGGCGCGGCCCAGGCCAGCCATCGCCTCGACGTCCCCCTGCTGCGCCGCTTTGGTGAACCAGCCGACCGCCGCCTCGCGGTCGCGGCGGACTCCACTCGGGCCGTCGCGGAGCAGCCGGCCATACTGGTACTGCGCTTTGGCATTGCCGGCCTCGGCGGCCTGACGAAACCAGTCGGCGGCGGCGGAGTGATTCATGGGGGTCCCGAGACCCTTGTCGTAGAGGAGACCGAGGATTTGTTGGGCCACCGCGCTGCCGGAGGAGCCCTCCGCGTGACAGCGGCGAAACACCTGATCCCAATCCTGGCTGGCGTTGAACAAGGACGAGCAGGTCGGCTCGGCGGATTTCGGCTGCACGGTGGCGGGCGAGGCAGGAGGCCGGGGTCCGGAGGGCGAGGGTGCCGTTCGACTCGACCGGAGCCGAGGCCCCCAGGTAACGAAATCGCCCGCGACCACGGCCAGCGATTCGGCCACCGGGGCGAATCCGCCCGCCTCGGCCTCGAGAAAATGGGTCCCGACGGGAATCCGTTGCGGGCCGAAGCCGACCGATCGTCCGTTGATCGCAACTCGAGCTCCGGCCGGCAATTCGCCACCCACATCGATGGTCGCGGAATCGGCCGACCCGGTGGGCCCCTGGGACCGAGCGGCCGGGGGCGCCTCGAGGGCGTTTTCTCGCGACCCGCGCGACCAGATCAACCCGACCACCAACAACACCACCAGAATGGCACCCGAGATCGCGAGCCAGAGGAGGTTGTCCCGTCGCGGCGGCTTCGCCGGTGCGGGAGGCGGCGGCGGCGCGACAGACGGGATCACCACCGACATCCGCGCCGGAGCCGGCGGAGGAGCCTCGACGACTCGCCCCAACTCGCCGAGAACCTCGTATTCGCCCCCGACCGATCGTTGGACCGCCTCGAGGAGCCGCGTGTCCGGCGGCGCGCCCGACTCCCCTACCCCGGCCTCCTGCGCGAATTGCCCGACGACGTTGGTGTGATCGAGATCGTAGACTCGCTTCCCCGACGCCTCTTCCTGGCGCTTGTGGAGTCGAAGCGCGGCCAATCGCCCCGAGGCGAGGTCTCGCATCACGAACACGGTGCCGCCCCGCGTGCCGTACTCCATTCGGCCGAGAAACTCGTAGCGGCCGGCAGTGGCCTGTTTGACCGCGTCGAGCACCTCGTCCGACGCACCGCTCGGCATCACCGAGAGGTCGGCGCCGCATTTGCTGCAGTACTTGGCGCCCTGGGCGACCACTCGCTGGCAGAAGCCGCAACGCTCCTCCAAACTCGGGAGCGACGCGTCGAGCTGGCGGAGGACCTCGAGCATCATCGAGTTCGTGCTCGACCCGAGGTGGAGTTGGAGAGCCACCAACCGCTGTTGTCTCCGCTCCCGGGCGAGATAGACGACCCGCCCCCTGAACGACTGGAGGGCGGCCGGCACGACACTGAGTTGGGTCATCCCGGCTTGGTCGGCCATGCGGACTATTTCCAGTACTGAACCACGTACAGCCGGTGGTTAGGCCGGCGATTCTTGGTCCCGATCTGACAGAACGCCACATGCTGGGCCGCGACCTCGCGGGCCTTGTCGGCGTCGAGCTTGGACGCCGCTCGCACGATCGCGATGCCACCCGAGCGCAGCTCCCAATCGGCGCCCACCTCGATCACCCTGAGGTCGCTCGGGTTGTAGGGGCGACACTCCTCCTTCTTGACCTCGGTTCGGACGTCGGTTCGACCCTTCCAGTATTCGATATAGTAGTTGGTCGAATCCGGGCGTCCGTTCCGGCGACCGATGTAGCAATGTTGCTTGTAGCGGCGGGCCACGGCGAGGGCCTTCTCGCCATCCCCCTTCTGGTCGAGCCGGAGAAGCGCTCGTCCCTGCTGGGAAACGACCCAACCAGCGGGATTCTCCTTCTTGAGGGCCAGCAGCGACGGCTCGTAACCAAGGCAGTCCTCGCCCGCGGTCGCCACCACGATCCCGGCGCTGTCGGAGCGGACCAGGATGTTGGCGATCGCCGACTTGTCCTCGACCTGGGCCGTGATCACCGCTCGGCCGGGCGCCTTGGCCGTGACTTCACCGTTGCCGACGGTCGCGACACTCGGGTCGCTGGAGGACCAGGCGGGGTTGCGGGAGACCGGCTTGCCGGCGGCGTCGATAATGGCCGAGGCGAGTCGGCGGGTCTCGCCGATCGCCAGGGACAGTGTGTTCGGGGCGAGGGTGATCGACTCGACCGCGGCGATGGCCACCGTGATCTGGACGCTGACCGCCGGGGCCCGAGCCGTCGTGGCGGTGAGCGTCGTATTTCCCACCTTGCGGGCCAGGAGCGTCACCGTATCGCCCACGACCCCAGCCACCTGGACGATGTTACTGTCCTGCACCGCCCATTTGATGACCTTATCGGGAACAGGGTCGCCCTTCTGGTTCTTGACCACCGCGATCACCCTGGTCCGAAACGCGACGGTGGCCGACAAGTTGGGCGGGGTCACCTCGATGGCCAGGTTGGTGCGGGGCCACAGCCCATAAATCGCGAGCCCAAGCGCCAACACCACCGGGAGGAGCCAGGTTGGAACCACGGCCCGATGGGCAAACTGGGCCCGAGTGCTGGTCGACTCCGCCCCGAGACCGAGGACCGAATCGAGCCGGTCGACCCGAATGGTGCAGGTTCGGTTCTCGGTCGACCCGAGCGGCCGGAGTCTCCCCCGAACCTTCAGATCGATGGCCGCGTGGACCCCGTGATCGAGGGTGACCTCCGGTTGGGAGAAGTGATACCGAAGGGCGTGGTCCTCGTCGGTCGCGGTGAGGCCGCACCGAACCATGGCGTTGCCGTGGTTGGCGAGCCCCACAGTATAGGACGCCTTCCGCCAGGCCCAAGCCCGGGCCGGATTGACGGTGAGGGTGGTATCGAAATACGGAAGTACCGTCCAGGTTAGCACGGCCGTCCCGACTTCCTGAGACACGTTACCGATCACCGAGAGCTCGATCTCGTAATCCCCGGCGGCGCTCTCCGGAGTCCGGGGGACCAAGATCTTGAGGGGAACGGTGGTCCGTCCCTCGGGGATCAGCTGGACGCGCTCCCGGGGAAGCTCGACCCACCTGGCGGGTGACCCACCCGGGCCCTGGACCACGTCGACCGCGATGGAATAGTGCTCGACTCGCCGGCTGGTGTTGGCGATGGTGATTCGAACCACCGCGGGTTGGCCCGGGGTGAGCGTCAACGCGGGCGGGTCGGTCACGATCGTGACGGCCCGCGACGACTTGCCGGGTCGGGGCTTCCGCTTCGGAGGCGGCGGGGCCTGGGGCCGTGGGCTGGGCGAGACGAACGAATCGCCGAGGCCCCCGGGGCTGTCGGAGCCCGGCCGGGGCAACGGGCCAGTCATCTCCAGCGGCGAGAGCCCGGCCCCGCTCCCCGGGCCGGCACCGGGGGCGTCGAGGTTCACCTGCCACCGCTGTCCGCCGAGCGGCACGTTAGGCGGTTGTGAGGGCGGCGGCCCGAGCATCGTCTCCGCGGCCGGGTCCGGCATCCGGATCGGCGGCGGGCTCGGCGGCCGGGGCGGCGGGGAGGCGGGCGGGGGGGCTTGAAACACCACCGCCGGCGGCGGGACCGATGGTGGGGGCGCGGCCGGCGGCGGGGCCGCCACCCGCTCCACACTCGGCTGGTCCCCCAGCTTGATGACCCATTTGTTCGGCTGACCGGCCGGCGGGGGCGGGGCCGCGCTCCTCGGCGGCTCCGACGCCGGTTGGCCCGGCAGCTTCATCTTGACCACGATCCCCGAGCTGGGGGCCGGCCCGGGCGCGGCCACCTGCGGTCGGTCGACGTTGATCTCGATCTCGCCGGGGAGTCCGAGCGCGCCTAACGCCGTCGCCAGATCATAGGCCGATTGGAACCGGGCTGCCGGGTCCTTGGCCAGGCAGCGGAGGACGACCGCCTCGAGACCCGCCGGCAGGGTCGGCACCACGCTCCGCGGCTTGGGCACTTCCGCCGAGAGATGCTTGTTGAGGGCATCGCCCAGCGTCTTGACCTGGAACGGCGGGCCCCCGGTGATCGCCTCGTAGAGAATAATCCCGAGCGAGTAGATGTCGCTCGCGGCCGTCAACTCGGTCCCCTTGCAGTGCTCCGGAGAGAGATAGGGATAGGAGCCGAACGCCACGTTGCCGCCAATCGTGACGCCGACCTCGGCCAGCTGGGTGAGCCCGAAGTCGGCCACTTGCGCCTTCGCGCCGGCGAACCCGGCCGTCCCTTCCCGCTTGGTAAGGAGGACGTTCTCGGGCTTGAGGTCGCGGTGGAGCAACCCGCTCGCGTGGGCGACGGCGAGGGCCCCGGCGACTTGCTTGGCGATTGCGACCGCTCGGGGGACCGGGAGATCGGTCTGATAGCGTTGGAGGAGACCCCGAAACGATCCGTCCGGATAGAAGGGGACCACCAAGTAGAACCGGCCACCGGACTCGCCGAAATCCTCGACCGGCACGATCTGGGGATCGCGAACCTGCGCGGCTACCCTGACGCTGGCGTTGAACCGATCGCGAAAGGCGGCTCCCCCGGTGAAATGGTCATGGAGAACCTTGACCACCACCTGACGACCGTTGGCCGTGAGGCGCGCCAGATAGCTCTCGCCCAGGAACCCCCGACCCAAAAGGCGTTCCAGCCGAGCGTTCGCGATGATCTGGCCAACCTGTGTGCTCACCCGAGGAACTCCAGCGTGTACCCGACGTGGGCTGGCTTGTGCACCTCGACGAGGTGCTGAATGAAATCTCGCCTCACCTCCGCCCCCGAGGGAATCCGGATCTTGACGTTGAACGTGTGAGGCTGGGCCTTGTCCTCGGTGACCGTTGGCGTGAGGCCGGTGCAGACCTCGATCATCCGGGTCAGACCGTAGGGGGTCCCCCGCCACCGATAGAGGTCCATCGCGTCCCGAAGGAGCCGACGACGGCGGGGCTCGGGCCAATGGCGATCGATCGAGAGCTGGAGCCACCGGGCCAGGAACGGCAGAAACTCGCTCGGACTGGTCCGGGGATCGTAGTACATCCCAATGTGGTCTTGTCGCTGCTCGAGCGGCTCCCAGATGGTCTCGTAGATCAACAGCATCCGGCTCAGGAACGACGGGCGAGCCTTGGCGTCCGAATCGCGAAGCTCGGGCGGGCCACCGTTGTGACTCTGAGCCGGTTCCTGAAAGATTGCCGGGAGATCGTAGAGATACCGGCTTTGGGGACCGAGCGCGGGCACCGGCCGATGGGTGGGCCGGGCCTCGATCGGTGGAATCGTCGGCTCGGCGATCGGTCCAACCGGCATCGCCACCGCGGCGACGGGTTGGAACTCTTCCCGACCTCCGATCTCGATCCGATACGACGCCGGTTTCCAGGTCAGGACATAGGGACCGATCCCGATCGGCTCCCCGCTCGGGACCACCACGGGCCGATTGGGGAGGAGCGGTTTGGTCCCGTGAAACGTTCCCGACGCACTGGCCAGGTCGGTGACGACGAGGCCGCCCGGATCGAGTCGCAGCTCGGCATGCTTCCGCGACACTCGTGGGTCGGTCAGCACCAGGACGTTGTCCGGCAGCCGACCGACGGAGATCACTTGGTCACCCAGGGCCACGGTCCGGAGGACCTGGCCTTCCAGGGTCACCGTGAGGGTTGGCCCCGAGGGGCCGCCCCCCTCGCGGTCAGGACCGATTGACGCGGTGCTCATCCGAGCAGATCAAACCGTTCGGGGGAATCGCGAGCCGAGGCGGGGCCGGGCGCGGGGCAACGCCGGTGGCGGTTTCGCGGGCAAAGACCTTGAGCTCCTCGACGAACTCCACCGCTGGGATCCGTTGAAGTAGCGCGTACAGCTCCGAGGTGTGGAGCTCCCGCCCGAAGGGCCACCCGGTGCCATCGGGGCCGCCGACGTACGGGTTGAGGTAGCGAAGCAGCTCGTTCTCGCATTGGCGTCGCACCTCGGCCACCAAACCGGGTTCCGCATTCGGGGGTAGGCCAACCTTCGCCACCACCGAGATCCAGACGAACTTCGGGGCCTGGACCTTGATGTCCGACCCGAGCAGTCGGCGCTGATCGAGATAGCCGTGGACCGCCTGACTGAGCTCGGTCGAGAGGAGCAGCTGCTCGGGGGCGATGTGCCCGGTACCCCCGTCGATATCGGGGAGCACCGTCATGATCACCGAGCCTGGCTTGGGATCGTTGGGACCGCCGGCACCTTGGCCGGGTCCCCAGCAGTGGGCCCGTTGGACCCCGGGCACCTCGCGAGCCAGGGTCTCGAAATCGTCCTTGGTGACTGCCCTGGTCCGGGTGCGGAGTCGTTGGGGCGCTCGGAGCTTGGCGTCCTCGATGCTCTGCCCATCGCGGCCGCCGACGGCCGGCCGGCGGTTCACCACCTTGGCGACGTAGGGAATCGACGATTTGAGGACGGTGATCATCCCCTTGGGGACGTTCCCCGCCGCGCCGCCGCCGTGCTGGTAGCGGCTGAACCGGACGACGCTCCCCTTCGTCGGCACCTTGCCGAATCGGTAGACACTGCCGTCGGGCTGCAGCAGCGCCGGGCCTAACGTCAAGGTGCCGTCATTGCCGTCGAGGGTGTAGTGGGGATCGTCCGGCCCCGAGTCGCCGAAGTCGGCCACTTCGCGCCACTTCTCGGCCCCGCCACCGGGCGCGATCACGATCAGGTGATCGCGTGCCTCCTGTCGCGCTAGCACGGGTGTCTGCGACAGATGGAACACCTCGCCAGCCGACCCCTCGGCCTGACCCAGCAACTCGTCGAGCACGGTAACGGCATGACGCGCTCCCACGGTGCCGCCGCGCGCCTCGATTCGAAGCTGCTCGATCTCAGGCGAGACCTCATAGGAGGCGGACCCGGGTTTGGGCTCCACCATCCGACAGCGGAGCCAATAGGCGGTGATTCCTCGAAAGGCCGCCTGGGCCATCGTCGGCAGGTGAAGGAGGATTTCCCCGGACCAATTGAACCCGCCGGTACCGTCTTTCTCGACCTCGCAGGGGGCCCACCGATCGGCGCCCCCCTGCCACACCTCCCAGACGACCGGCGGGTCCTCCGGGTCGACGCCCGCGCCGCCGGCCGATTCGCAATCGAGATGAATCGCCACGATGTGGTGGCTCTGGTCGCCCTGGAGCGCGAGATAGAACGCGTCGCCCGGATTCGGCTCCCCCGCGAAGATCGCGATCCGGTGGCCCGGCAGGTCGATCTGGGTCAGGTCGTGGGCTTCCCACTGCCCCTCGTCCCGGCGATCGAAGTCGCGAGTGAAGGCGCCGACGAGCTTGGGCGGGCGAATGACCAGGTCCGCCTCGGTCGTGAAGATGATGGCGGGATTGCTCTCGGTCCGAATGGTGGCGACTTCGGTATTCTCCGCGATGGTCACGGCGGTCGCCTGGGGCGCCGAGAGATAGAACGTGATCGGGACGGTGGCCGCCCTCGGCGGGTCGAGCCGAACACCGATCAGCTCCAGGAATCGAACGTACATGTTGTCGGGCGTCTGGTTCACCCGATAGAGCAGCATGTCGGTCATCCAGGCGAACAACTCGATCAGCGCCACCCCGGGGTCGCTCACATTGTGATCGGTCCACTCTGGGCAGAACTGCGGGATCAGGGTCTTGGCCTGATCGACGATGTCCTGAAAGCGGCGGTCGTCGAGATTGACGGTCGGCAGTGGCATCTGGTCGACCTATTCCCCGAGGATTCGGTAGAACGGGAACACCAGCGACCGCTCGTCGTAGGTGGCATTGATCTCGTAGTCGATCTTGATCAGCAATCGGGCATCCTCGTCGGGGTCGGGGTTGGCGTCGACGCGTCGGACCGTGATCCGAGGCTCCCACCTTCCGAGAGCTTCCTCGACATAGTAAGCCGCGAGACCAGCGGTGGTGGCATCGTTGGGCGCGAACACCAAATCATGGACCTGGCACCCGAACTCCGGCCGCATCACCCGTTGGCCCTTCGGGGTCAGCAGGATCATGATCATCGCTTCCTCGATGTCCCATTCCCGATGGGACAACGAGATCCGGCCGCGGGCGTCGGTCGCGACCGGAAACGACCAGCCGCTCCCGACGAAGTCCTTGGCCCGACTAGAGAGAGGTCCCGTCGCCACAGTCGTTCACTCAGTTCAGGTTGACCATCGTGCCCTTGACGTCGACCATTCCGCCGCCGCCATCGATCTTGACACCCATCCCGCTGATTTCGACGTTCCCGGTCGCCTTCAACTTCATGCTCCCTTGTGCCTCGATCGACACGTCGCCCTGCACTTTGATCTTGAGCGCGTTGGCCTTGGTGTCCAACACGATGCTGTTCCCGCTCTTGTCCTCGATGGTGATGCCCCCGCCACCATCGTCGTCGTCGAGGGTAATCTTGTGGCCGACCCGAGTCTTGATCACTCGTTTCTGAACCTTGGAGCCCTTGATAGCTTCTTTGTTGCCGATCGCCGGCTTGTCGACGCCGTTCCACAAGCCCCCCAGCACGTAGGGATGATGGATGTCCCCCTGCTCGAACCCGACCAGCACCTCATCGTCGATCTCGGGGTAGAACGCGATCCCGCGTTCGGGCCCGCCACCGACGACGACGATCCGAGCCCAGAAGCTCTCCTGGTCGGAGGCGAGCCAGGGGTATTTCAACTTGACCCGCCCCTGGCCATCGGGATCCTGGTTATCGGTGACGATGGCGATCACCAGGCCGTGGATCGAAGGGGCCTTCTCCTTCGGCGCCAGGGTGGCCAGCAGATTCGAGGGGTTCAGTCCCGAGACGCTGAAATGAGTGGCGAAGGTCTTGTCGAGGCGGTACTCGTGGCGGCAGCTAGTGACCAGGTACGTGCCGCTGAATCGGTCGCCGACGGCGCTGATCTTGAGCGGGGTTCCCGCGACGATCTTGGGTTGCCCTCCGCAGATCCCCTCGGCCTCGATGAAGGCGCTCGCGTGTCGCTCCGCCAGCGCCTTCGCCATCGCGTCGGCCCGGCCCTGCTCGCGCACCGGAATGTCGGCGCCCAAGGCGGTCGCCTCGATCCCAAACGCAGCTTTCGCGAGCGCCCCGCCTTTCCGCCGCTCGCCGACCGCGGGCACTCCGTTCCCTTCCCCAGCCCGCCCCACGATCTCCTGTCGTTTCTCGGGGTCCCAACCCTTGACCGTCACCGAGCTCACCTGGTTCATGGTCGAGAGGCGAGGGTGGAACTCGGTCAGGGTCGCCGCCCACTGGAGCTCCACAGTGTCGCCGTCCGACTTGGGCGCCTTGAAATGGAGCTTCTTGCCTTCGGCGTAAATCACGTATCCCAGGGCCGAGGCCCGTCGCCGCAGGAACTCGAGGTTGGTCTCGTTGTGCTGGAAGAGGTATTTGTGGACCTGACTGGTGGGACCGACGTCGGGGCTCAAGCCCGCCTCACCAGCCAGCTTCGTGACCACGTCGCCGTCGGTGACATTCACGAACGAGCGGGTTTTCTTGCCCCTCGAAAGTCGATGGAGCCGGTCGAACGCGCGGATCACGAACCGGGGCGCGTCCGGCGAAAACTCCGGCTCGAGCCCGACGATCTCGCCGTCGAAGATCGGGTGATCGCGATCGGCGGTCTTGGCCGAGATCTTCAGGGTCTTCCCGGGTTCGAGCCCCTGCTCATCGGTCCACTTGAGCTGGCGATCGTGGACCGTAATAGTGGCCGAGTCGGCGAGGTGGAGGCTGCTCTCGACCGTGAGGCTCACCAGGTCACCGATCAACTCGGTGGCCTTTTCGGCCGCCATCCCGCCGATCTCCAGGTAGACCTGGTTGACCAGGTTCTCGTTTTCAGCCATTGGGGATCACGAGCGTGGTGCCCGGGACCAGGCGTCGAACGTGATCGAGCTGATTCGCCTCGGCGATCAGCCTCCACATCGAGGTATCGCCGTATTCCTGGTGGGCGATCCAGCCGAGGGTGTCGCCCTCGATTACGGCCCAGACTCGATCACCTCCGAGACCACCCGAACTCGGGTTCTGCTTCGGGACCAGGACCTCGTCCCTGCTCTGCTGAAAGGTGACGTTCGCAGTCGCCCGCACCGGAGTCCCGTCGGGGAGGAAGAGGGTGAATTTCAGCGACAGGCTGGTGATGACACCGTCGAACGCCCACGTCTTGCCCCAGACGAATTTGACCTGCGGCGGCCGCCCCTTCTTGGTTTTCTTGTCGACCAGTTTCTTCAGTTTCGGATTCACCAGCATCAGCTTCCACAGATGATCAGTATACTTGACCCGAACGTCCTCGGCCTTGCCGTTCTTCGCCTCGGAATAGGTATCGAACATCAACTCCATGGTCAGGGTGGCCGGCGAGCCGCCGCCGAACTTGTGTTGTGGCAGGTTGCTCCCGGCCTTTTCATCGACCGGCCAATTGTTCTTCTTGTCGAACGTGTAAGCGTTGGGGTTGAAGTGGCACGTCAGCTTTACATTCGCCTCATCGCTCTTGATCAAGGCCTTTTCCAGCTGGACATTTTGCATCGTGACCTCCTACATGGCCCGGCGACGCTCGCCATCGAGCCGCCGCTTGAGGATGGTGTAGACTTGTCGCGCCAGAAGGTCGAGGTCGGGTTTGGCGCCACCAGGCGCCGCGCCTGCCTCCGCTCCTCCGTGGGCAGGCGCCTCCGGCACGTGACGATCACTCGGGGCCAAGCGGACCGCCGGGACCCCCGCGGTGGCCGGGAAAGCCGCCTCGGCGGTGTGTCCCGCCGCAGCGGTCGACTCCGCCGGCTCGGCCGATTCCATCGAGCCCTCGAGAAAATCGGGTAGCGGCTCCCACGGCGCCGGAAGGGATCCCCACCGGCCTGCTCGCTGCTCCTCACCGTCGCCCCGGGTGCCGATCACCGTCCCTGCTTGCCCAGGCTCGGTGGGGCGGACGAGCTCACCCCTCGGGCGAGGCGCCCGCCGGTGCTCCCGAGCGGCGGCGATGGCGGCGGCCTCGACCTCGACCGCCATCGATTCCTCGGGATCCCATTCGCGACCGCTCGATCGGGGCCGATCCGGGTCGGCCGCCCGGGACGGTCCTCCAACGCGAGACGCCGGTCGGGCCGCCGCTGCCATCGACCTGGGACCAGTCGTCGCCGGTACCTGCATCGTCGGCCGCACGACGAGGGGAACCCGGGGGCTTCCCGCCAAGACCGGCGGCACAAACCGCGGGGTGCGTTGCCGCGCAACGTGAACCAACTCATGGGCCAGGAGGCCAACCGTCTTCGGGTCATCCTCCTGCCTCCCCTCGCCAAGGACGATCTGATCCCCGACGGTCACGGCATCCGCACGGAGGGCTGACAACAGGCGGGCCGGGGCAGGTCCCCGATGCACGCGAGCGGCCCCGGCCTCGGTCCCGACCAGCGGCTCGAGGATCTCGCGCGCGCCGATCGAAATCGGCTCGCCGGTGGGCGCCGGCTGTCGCGCCTTTGATCCCGCGGCCGGCTTGGTCGCGAAGGCCCGCTGCAGCCGGGCCAGCCACTCGACCGGCGTGGCCGGCGCTTCCTCGGCCGGCGTATCGGTCGCGAGGGTTTCCGCTGACGCGGCGGCCGGGTCCGCTGCCGTCTCGGCGGCCCGGGCGGCGTCGAGTGGCGCCGGCCGATGTCCCGGCGGTCGGGCCCGTCGCTCCTCGACCGGTTGCCACCGCTGGGCTGCCGTCGGTTCCGGGATCCGGGGCGGACTCGCCGCCGATGGAACTTCTGCGGCGCGGGGCGGGGCGGCCGTTGGCGTCGGGGCCGATTCGGTCTCGACGATCGCGGCGAGGTCTGATTCGGCGAGCGAGGGCGACTGGGGGACTACCTCGGCGGCCGGTGGCTGGTGGGGCCGAGTGGCCTCGTGAGGCGCTAGGCCCGCCGCTTCGCCAAAGGTGGCCGTCTCGGCGGCAGTCGTCGCGCCTGGCGGCTCGACCCGCAAGGGGGCCGTGAGGTCGGGCTCGATCGGGGATCCAGCCGCGGCTCGACTCGACTCATCTTCAGGCAATCCGATCGGTTCTGGTGCCTGGGCCGCCGCCGGGCCGACGGGCTCCGTTGGCCGCCGCGAGACGACCGGGGCAGCGCGCGACGGCGCCGGAAGAAATTCCGATCGGGGCGGGGGCGAGGGCGGGGCCGACCGCGGCGGGGTGACCGCCCCCGGAGGCAACCGGAACGGTTCCAGGGTCGGCCCGAAGGCGATCGGGGCTTCCGACTCAGGGATAGCTGGGGCTGGGGCTGGGGCTGGGGCTGGGCCTAGGGATGCCACCGCCTCCGACGTCGGTTCCGGCTGGCGGGCCGCGGGCGGAGCCTCCCCAGGTTCGCCCGAAGCAGCTTCGGCCATCCCGACCGGCTCGGCCGGGCCGGCGGCGGCGGGCGACCGGAGAAGCGCCGCAGCCGCGATCCGTGGTGGCGCCGCCTCGGCCGGAACCTCCCTAACGACGGACGTCGGAGACTCTGGGGCGGCTGGCCGTGGCACCGGCGGGGGGCCGGGCGGTTCGAGGCGAGGCGCCGCGGGGGACTCCGAGGCGACTTCAGTCTGGGCCACCATCTCGGCGATCGCCGGGTCGGTGATCCCCTCGAGCGGGCCGAGCTGGTCGGGGAATCCGGACTCCGCGTTAGGCAGCGACGGTTGGGGTACCGGCTCGCCGGACGGCTCAGCCGCCAGGCCTCGCGATTCCGGCGCCGCTGACAGCGATCCCCGATCGGCCACCAACCGGAGCGGCCATCGAACGACGGGGCGAGCCCGGGCTCCGCCCTGGGGCTCCAGCGCGACCCCTGGGGGCAGCCAGGGCACCCAGGCGCCGCGGTGCCAGATTTGGAGGGTCAGAAGCCGAGGCGCCAAACCAACCGCTTCCAGAATCAGCCGACCAATCTGAGGTCGTTGGAGGATCAGATGTCGGCGGCGGAGGGTCGCCGCGAGACGATCGATCCGAGCGGCGCGCAGTCGAGCAAGGAGGACTCGCATCGGGGGTCACTTCACGAGCCGGAGTCCGGCGTGAGCCAACTCGACCGTCTCGACCGCGATCGCGGTGCCGTCGGCGACGAACTGGGGACCGACCCATTTCACCGGGAAGGCGTCGAGGAATTCCCACTCGGCGATAACGTCACCTTCTTTGGGACTGAACACGATCAGCGAGACCCCCTTCTTTTGGATCCGTCCCGCGGCGACTTCGGCGTACCACTTGAAGAACTCGTTCCCCTGCGTCATCCCTCGCTTCAGGGTGACGTTCCCAACCTTGGACCGGCCGGGCAGCTTGTGGATGATCCCGTTATTGCCACCCTCTTCATAGTCCTGGACCGTGGTGTCGACCTGGATTCCGGACACCTCGGTGAAGACGGCTTGGGTCTTCTTGTCGATCTCGACGTAGAACCGACAGTTGGCGAGACCTTCGTGCGCCGGGTTTCTGGACATGGGCTACTCCGGGCGCCCTGCGGCGCCGCGCGACCTCTCGAGCCGAGCCTCCGCGCACATCAGCCGATAGACTCGCTCCGCCAGGGCGGCGAGATCGACCGGCGACGCCCCGCCACCGGCGCCGGGAGCCGCGCCGCCAGGGGCCGGCGCGGCCGGTGTGGGGTCAGCCACCGACGGCCGCGGTCAAGTCGACCGGGAACCGGGCCCCGCACTCAGGGCACTGGGTTTCCGCCAAACCCGCCCCACCGTCGTTGAGGCGGACGAACAATTCCTGCAAATAGGCGAAATCGGCCGAGAAGAGCCGCTCGATTACTTCGGGACCCGGTCCTTCGATCGAGCCGAGGTGGACCACCACTCGGCTCAAGAGGACCACGCTGAGATACGAATCGTGCCCCTTGACCAAGGGATTCCGGAGCGACTCCAGCTCGTCGAGAGCCGTGGAGAGACGCATGATGCCGTCCCGATGAAGCGTGCCGTTCTCGTCGATGAACCCACACGGCAACGAGAACTGATATTCGGTCTGGATCATGCCCGCCTCTCCTTCCCGCTAACCAGCCGACTCACTTGACCCGCTTGTACCCTTCATGGGTGATCGTCAGCTCTTCCAAGGCCACTTCGTTGTTGGTGGCGTTGCCGACCGGACCGGTCAGCTTGCTTGGCCAAGCGGCGGTGAAGTCCCATCGGGCAATCTCGGTGCCCTTGACGTCGAACATGAGCAAGGAGCCGTTCTTCCGGGCCTCGTCGATCTTCCCTTCCTCGCAGAGCTGGCGCCACTGCCACATCTTCATCGAGTCGGTGACGCCCTGCTTGAGGACGATATCGTTCCACTTCATCCGACCCGGGATCTTCTTCATGATGTACTCACCCTTGGGGCCGGTCGCCTTGTGCTCGACGACCTGGGTTTCGCTTCCCAAACCGGTGCATTCCCGGAACGACCCTTCGATCTTGCCCTGGAATTCGAGGGCGAACCACGCTGATACCAGGGGATCCTTCTCAGCCATTGCAGTCTCCTATGCAGTCAAGAAGTTGAGAGTCGCGAGCGCTCAGGCGCCACCGTTGGTGTACTGGCTGAACCGGAAGACGACGAACTCGGCCGGTTTCACCGGGGCGAGGCCGACGTCGATGATCAGCTGTCCCCGGTCGCGGACGTCGGACGGATTGTTCTCGGCGTCGCACTTCACGAAGAAGGCCTCCGCCGGGGTCAGTCCGAAGAGTGCCCCGTCACGCCAGACACCGGTGAGGAACGCCCCGACGTCGCGACGAACCCGAGCCCACAGATCAGCATCGTTCGGCTCGAAGACGACCCACTGCGTGCCCCGTTCGATCGACGCTTCGACGTAGTTGAACAACCGGCGGACGCTGACGTAGCGCCAGGCCGGATCGCTCGACTGGGTTCGAGCTCCCCAGACCCGCACCCCGCGGCCGGTGAACGACCGGATGCAGTTGACTCCGCTCGGGTTGAGGACGTCCTGCTCACCTTTGGTGACCTGGGCCGAGGGGCCCAGCGCGCCGCGGACCACCTCGTTCGCCGGGGCCTTGTGGACCCCGCGCTCGCGATCGTTGCGGGCCCAAATCCCGGCGACGTGACCACTCGGCGGAACCTCGATCGGCTTGCCGTCGGGCCCGTCGACCTTGATCCAGGGATAGTAGAGCGCCGCGAACTTGGAGTCGTAGTTGGTGTCCCGCTCCCGCCACTTCTTGACGTCCTGCGGCGACAGCCCCGGGAGCGGATCGAGGATCGCCATGCGATTGGCGAGCCGCTCGCTGTGCGCGATCATCGCAAGCTGGACGGCCTTGACGCCGTCGCGGTCGATCGAGCCACTCTGAAATGCCGCCATGATGTCGGGGCAGACGAGCATCGTCACGTCGTCGGCCACCTCCATTCCCTCGAGACCGGACCGATCGCTCACGTCTCCGACGAAATGCGTCGACTTGAGGGCCGGGAGGTTGGCGCTTCCCTTGTCGGGGGCCTTGATCGTGTAGGTGCCCGGCGCCGGGGCGCGCTCGGCCAGTGAGCCGGCGCCCGGGATCTCCGTCAAGGTCACCAACCGACTGGACTGATTGACGGTCTCGACCGCGTTTTTCGCCCCTTTACGGGCCAAGCTGACGTTCTCGTAGGTCTCCTCGGTCTCGCCCATCTTGATCTTGAGCGTGAAGGCACCCTCGCCCCCCTCGTCGCCGGTTGGCGCCGAGACCTCGACCTGAATATCGGTGGAGGGAGTGCTCTTCGGGGTGACCGACAGCGCCGCGATCCCCTTGGCCGACTTCCCCGGGAGGGGCAACGCGGCGGCCTTGCCATCGCCGTCCTTGGCGCCCTTGGTCGTCGGAACCACTCGGGCGACGTAGCAGCGGCCGCCCCCATTCAGGAAGTACCCGTACACCGAGTGCGACATGTAGGCGCCCGGCATGTGGGGATTCCGCCGACCACCCTCTTCGAGGCTCCCAAAGGTGTCCACGTATTGGCCCCAATTCGTGATCAGGACCGGAGTGTTGGCGGGACCGGCGGGAGCGAAGCCAACGAAGGCGGCCATCGCGGTTCCGACGCCTTCAATGGGACGTGCGCCGGCGTTGACCTCCTCGATGTAGACACCAGGTGACAGGTATTCGGGCATAAGCGCGCTCCTAGAGGGTGGTAAGGATCAGTCCAAAACGATTTGCTGCGCGGGCGAGGGCAAAGCCAAGCTGACCGGGCGCCCAGGGGTGGTCGCGACCTGGGCCGGATAGACCTGGCCCCGCTCGGAGATCACTCTTCTGAGGGCTTCCTGCCTCTCGGTGCGCTCTACATCTGGCATTGCCCGTCACCCGGAAGTACGGTGAGGAATTAGGTGCAGTTGAGAAACGAGCCCCCGAATCGTCGCACTCCGCTCGGGTACCCCCGAGCGGCGACCAGCCGTGGAATCACTGATATAGCGCTCGGAAATGGTTCTGCCAAGTCTCTAAACCGCTCGTCAGTAGGCTAACAATCGAGGCAAATCCAAACAAGCTGGGAAAATGCCTTGGCTGGCCGAAGCCCGATCACGGAATGGTCAATTCCCGGCCGGGGTGGACTCGACGAGGACATTCTGGAAGGGCAACGGCTCGAGATCCGGAAAGAAACCGTCGATGACCTCGCGCACCCGCCTGAAGTAGGTGATCCATGGAGGCTCCTGAGCGCGGGCAACGGTCAGCTGGTGGCTGTCGATCCCGCCCCTGTCGTTGCGGCCGATCTGGGCCCAGCCGAGGAGGATCCCCTGTCGAAGATCCGGCTGGATCGCTGCCTCGGCGACCGCGATTTGGTCATAGACCATCAACAAATAGTCGCAGAACACTGACGCCGGGAGCGGTTCCGGTGGCGCCCACCGCTCCACTGCGGTGTTCCACCTGGCGAGCACCTCGACGTAGATGTCGCGGTACATCCGGAGCCGCTGGAGGTTTTCCCTCCAATGGGGGGCCAGGGTGTCCTCATCGCTCCAAGAATCGGGCGGGCAGAGCGTTGCCTCTCGCTGATACACCCGAGGGCCAAACTTGGACATCGGGTAGCTCTGGCAGGTGACGGGGCGGTCGGGGTAGATCGCGCAGTGGGTGTGTCCGTTGGGCGCGTCTTCGAGAAAGATGCAGGGCTGGGTGGCGACGATGGGTTCCTTCTTGAGCAGGGCGAGCCCGTGGGTTGGGCCACCGGCTTCGAGGCGAAAGCCAAGAGCGTCGGGCGTTTCCTGTTCGGCGATGAAGGCGAAGGACTCGGGCGGGAGGTGCTGCTGGGTGTGGATCCGCCAGAGGTCGTGTCCGAATAGGGGCACGAGGTAGGAGCGACAACAGAGGCCGCAGGGGCCGCAGGGGTCTTTGCCGGTCAATCGGGGAGGACGTCTTCGGGCTTCATGGTCTTCAGTCACTCCCGGCTTTGCCGAACACCGCTAGGGCCTGCCTGACAGGTGGTCGTTGCCTCGCCCGGCTAGAGATCTCGGTGCTCCAAGTCCCGCGAAAATTCACCTCGCTAGAAATCGCTGCCTTCGGTCGTCCCAGAGGAAGAGGGATTCAACCGACGAAAAGGTGGAGATGATCGCCGCTCGCCGGCTGGCCTCGCTGTATTCGAGGGCGGAATCGGCTTTGGAACGCAAGTCCGAGGCGGCAGTGTAAGCCGCGTCCCGGGCAACCCGTCCGGCGGCGCCGCCTAACAGACCACCGAGGAAGCGGGCGGCGCCTGAAGAGATCTCCGACACGATGCTGCGCTTGACACTGGATTTGACCCGGCCTCCGACTGACGCGTCGGAGGACATCGTTGCCGAAGACTCGCCGACCCGTCGTCCCGTCTCCGGGCATTTCCAGGTCACTTGGACCGAGGCGCCGATCACCCTCACCTCGGCGATGTTCGGGTGGATGGCGTCGTAGCTGATCGCATTCACATGGTCCTCGCGGCGCGAAGAGAGAGAACCCCAAGATGGCGACGATCGGGGGAACCCGCTACAGCGAAATGTCGAAGTCCGGTTCGGGGATCACCACGTCGCGCCTTTTCTCCGTTCCGTTGACCCGAGTCAACAACGTATAGGGGCCCGGCTTCGGCACCCGGAGTCGGAAGCGCCCGTGGGCATCGGTCAAGACCGGAGCACGATGACCGTCCACTCGGACCTCGGCCCCTGAGACCGGCTCGCCCTTTTTGTCCCGGACCACGCCCCCGAAGGCAAGCATCTGATCGAGGCCGCCCAGCGGCGCGTGGAAGCGCATCCCTTCGACGAACACCGGCGGACCGGCGGGAAGCTTCTCCGCCTCGATGGCCAGGTTGACGACGTAGCTGAGGGACGGCTTGAGGTGATTCTCGAGCGCTGTCCAGAACTCGCCGGGGCTCTTGAGCACGCCGTCCGGCTGGATGATCGCGGTTCGCAGCGGATGCTCTTGCTGCTGCAACGCCCCGACCCGCAACTCGTCCGGGATATTCGGAAAGCGCATGAGGGTGTAGAGCGCTTGGAAGAGAAGCCGGTGCTCGTCTTCAACTTGCCGGGTCCACGCGGTAATCAGGTAGGTCACGCTCACCCGCATCGGCTCGCGCTTCCGCATCGCCTCGCGGGTCCCACTGCCGACCACTGCCATTCCACTCTGTCGGAGGTCGCGATTCTCGCGGATGTCGAAGAGATAGCAATTGAGGGTAGGCTTCGAGATCCCAACGGACCATTCCCGGTTGGGGATCTCGAACGTGACGTCGACGTCGGAGGGGTCGAGCCCCCCTTCCCTTACCAGAAGCTGCCGGATCGTCTCGTCGAGTTCAGCAATCATCGCTGCAAAGGCGAGGCTACTCGCCGTCCCGCTTCGGTTGTGCGACCACGCCGCCCGAAGCCGCAGTCGACCCTGCCGAGTCGGCGGCCTGCTCGAAAGAGTCGTTCGCCGGGCCTACCCGCATCTCCCCACCGCCGCCGACCGCGCCGGTTCGTTGTTGCACCACGTGGGTGAGCTCGTGTCCGAGGAGCGAATGGTCGGTCGGGGAGGCGTCCTTCCGGAAGAAGATGTCGCTCCCGGTGGTGAAAGCCTTGGCGCCGAGCGAGCGGTTGAGTGAGTCGGACTCGCCATCGCGATGGATCCGGACCTCATCGAACGAGTCGCCAAAGGAGCGTTCCATCGTCGCCCGGGTGCCGTCGTCGAGCGGGGCGCCGCCACCTTGCTTCGACCGGATTTGTCCCGCGATTCCCTCACTGACGGGCCCGCCCTCGGGGCCGACCACCGGGGCGGCCTCCCGCTGGAGGGTGCTGTCGTGCTTGCCCTGGACCGGCTGCTCCTCCTCTTCCTCGTTGCTGGCTCGCTGGACCGTCGACTCGTCGCGCTTCGCCTGGAGTTCATCTTCCTCCGGGGCCGCCTCGCGCTGGACAGCGGAATGGTCGCGCTTCGCCTGGAGCTCGTCTTCTTCCGGGACGGCTTCCCGTTGGGCCAGCAACCGCTGGATCTGGGCGTTTCCGATTTGGCGCTGCAGCGTTACGACGGGATGGAGGTCAGCGCCGGCGTCGGCCGAGAGGGTGTGGCTCTCCCTATGGGGCGATCGCACCAGCCCCTCGCGCTCGGGGGCCAGGGGCGTGTGGTGATTGGCCATGGTGTCCTCCCTGCTGAGCGAGATTCCGGCGTCTGACCGCCGGGTTTCAACGGTGAAGATAGCGTTCGCACCATATCCGGACAACATTCCCACCCGGTGGTGGCTCGGTCGCAGCTCGCTGGCTCATTCGTTCCGCCATCCACCAAGCGCCTCATCGTCCAGCGCTCGCCACAGGGGGGCGAGAGCGCCGAAGCTCCGGGCCAGGCGCCCATCCGCCAAGACCGCAACCGATTTGGGCGCTCCGGCGTGCACTGTGAAGACGAAAGTGCGCGGGTGGAGCTGCCCCCCACCGGTTGGACGCATCCCCGCCGGAAGGGTGGCGATCCCGGGTACCGTATCGGGCAGGGCGCTGAAGCCCACCTTGGCGATTGCCTCGCGGAGCCGCCCGAGCGCCCTCGGCGTGAGACGGCGCGTGCCCTGCTCCGATCGTGACATCGGCGCGGTCTCGCGCTCGACGCCGTCCGGCCCCGTCACCAGGTAACGACCGTCTTCGGCAACCCGGTACCGCTCGCCGGTTTCGGTGACCGCAAGCTCGAGCAACAAGGGGGGAGTGGCGCTGTCGACCATGGGAGGTGCCGATTCAACGGGGGCGACGGTCGGGCGCCCGGCTACCCTCCCGCGGCCGTCGTCGGATGCACAGCCCAGCAGCACCACGATCGCGACGAGCCTGCCCGGGCATCGGATCACACGCCCCACTCTGGCATCCCGGAGACGGTGCGGAGCGCCTCGAGGAAGCTGCTGTAGTGCCATTTCTGCACCGTGGAGCCCATGCTCATCGCGCTCTCGCTGTCGGCGTGGGTGACGACGTCCCCGGTGGTCCCCTTGATCATCGCGTCATAGCCCGCGGGCATCGCCGTCCCAGCGGGGCTCCCCGTGCTGGTGTACTCGTCACTGAGACCGAGCATATGGCCGGTTTCATGCAAAGCGGGATTCTGGGTTTCCTTCTTCCCGGTCTGGGCATCGACTCGACACCAACTCAGGTCGGCGGTGGCTCCGTTTTCGCCCGCGTTCCGGACGAAGATCCGGTCGGCGCTGATGCCCTGGCTAGTCAAATGCCCGACCACCGCGCTGGTGCGTTTCCGCGCCAGGTCCGTGTTGACGACGGCGCCTTCGGCGGCGGTCTGTCCTCTGGCGCGGGTGTTGTTCGCCCGGCCGGTGAGCTGCACATGCATCGCGGCGTCCCCCTTCATGGCGGCGACGATCGGCGCCAGCGCGCCCGTTCCCGCCCCGGTGAGGGTGCTCTGGTTGCTGGCAAAGGGGATCTGGGTGGTGGCGTTGCCCCAGTCGAGCTTCTGCTCGGGCCGCATGTCGTTGGCGTCCAGGTCGGCGGTGCCGTGACCCGCCCCCCCGGCGTTGGGCATGCAGCCACCCCCCTCATGATGGGTGCCGGGAGGGCAGATCGAACTCTGAACCATGGCGGCGTCCGGCGGATACTTGGCTACCGTGGCGATGAAATGCGGCTTGCTGTTGGCTTCCACGACCGCGACGGTGGTGTCTACCCCGACCGCGCGCCAGCCCTTCTTGGTGCTCTTGAACTTGTGTTTGTCGGACCACAGTGCTCCGACGTCGGCCAGGTACCGTTTCTTCCAGGCCGCCGCCTCACCCGGCTTCCACTGGAATTCGGCGGCGCGGAACCCGGCCGGTACCTTCCCTTTCTTGCCGTTCACAAACTTGAATTTCACCTTCAGGTTGATCGTTAGGCGGCCCGTCCCTGGATCGAATCCGGCATCGAATTGGCCGATCCCGCTCGACGGCTTGTGGTTCTTGAGGACCGGAAACTTCTTCTTCCGAAAGGCCGCGATCTCTTGATCGATCTTCTTCCGGTCCTCCGGGGAGATTCCCTGCAGGACGTCCAGCAGGCCCCCGAGCAGGTCACGCTGCACGAGGCGAGGCGCAGCCGCCGGCAGGCCCGCCATGAGGCGGTTGAGCTCGCGGTTTCCGAGGAGTCCGTTGAGGGTCACCATCCGTTGAACGGCGGTGGCGGGCGCCGGAGCCCCACCCTCGACCTCGGCGAGGGGCCGCGTCGGCCGGAGCGCGGCCGCCGCTCCGATGCGGCTCCGTCGTTCGGCGAATAGGGCGCTCACCGGACGGCCCGGCTCACTTCGGACAGGTGCAATGCTCCTCGTCGGCGCAACTGCAGTCCTTCTTCGCCTCTTCCGCCCCGCTGCCAGGCGGAGGCGACGACGTCGGCGCGCGAAACACCCGACCAACGTGGGCGTTACCGAGCACCAGCTGGCGTGCCAGCACCGCGGCGGGTCGGAGGGCGATCGGACCTCCAAGCTGCGGGGCAAGCGGTGGGGCCAGTGCCGGCGCCCCGGCCAACCCATTCTCGCGCTTCGGGCCGGCCCGTTCGGCCAGCTCCTCCGGCTCAAGCGAGTGCGCGAAACTCATCCGTGACTCCCTTCGCCAGCGCGAACCAACTCCCGAAGTCACCCTCCGTCACCAATTTACCCATCTTCTGGTACTCCCGCTTCACGGCGCGGATCAGGTGGTTCATGCCGATCGTGGTGCCCTCTTCGGCAGCGAGATAGGCGCCGAGTAGCGCGATGTTGCGGATGTTCCCGCCTGCCAGCTTGAACTGCTTTGCCAACAGGGCAAGGTCCACGTCCGGCCCGAGTGGCGCCGACGCCGGGAACACCTTCCGCCAGATCCGCAATCGGTCGGCGTCCTCGGGGAAGGGGAACTCGATGGCGACGTGCAGCCGCCGGACGAAGGCTTCGTCGAGGTTCTTGCGCAGGTTGGTCGCGAGAATGGCCACCCCGTCGAAGGCCTCCATCTTCTGGAGCAGGTAGCCAACCTCAATGTTCGCATAACGGTCGTGGGCGTCCTTCACCTCGCTTCGCTTGCCGAACAGGGCGTCGGCCTCGTCGAAGAAGAGGATCGCGTTCGCTTCCCGCGCGGCTGAGAACACTTGGTCGAGATTCTTTTCCGTCTCCCCAATGTATTTCGAGACCATGGTGGAGAGGTCGATCTTATAGAGCTCCAGTCCGAGGTCGCTGGCGATGATCTCGGCCGCCATCGTCTTTCCGGTCCCCGACTGCCCGGCAAAGAGCACATTGACGCCCTTGCCCATCGCGAGGTGCCGATCGAAACCCCAGTGCTCGAGGACGGTCCTCCGGTGCCGCACCTGGAGGCTGATCTCGCGCAGCTGGGTGACCTGATCGAGGGGGAGAACAATGTCGTCCCACCGGTAGATAGTGGTGATCTTGTGCGCGAGGGCGTCCAGTCGGCCGGATGACTGAGCCCGACAGGCGGCGTACAAGTCCGCCGACTCCACTCGGGTCTGCCCACCGGTCCCCGCGGTCCGCCACCCGGCGATGGCGCGCGCCATCTGCGCCGCGTCCCGAATCTGACCGGCCGAGAGACGGAACGTGCTCGCCACGACCTGGAGCACATCGGCGCCGGGCCCGTCCCCGTTGAGGCGTCGAAGCCAGAGGGACTCCCGCTGGCTGAAGCTCGGTGCCGGGAGCTCCACCCGCACGAAGGCGGCCTGGCGGAGCTCGCCCCGGGGGTCCCACGATTTGTCGAGCGAGAGGAACGAGATGCCGTCGAATCGGTCGAGCGCCGAGAGAAGGGTCGCCCGCCACCCCAGCTCCGCTTCGTCGCGGAGAATCCGGCCCGCTCCCTGCCAGAAGATCGTCGCGCCTCGTAATTCCGCCTCGCGGAGGACCCGTTCGATCGCCCCGCTCACATTGGCGTGATGATCTACGTCCTTCTCATCGCCGGCGACCAGCCGCTCGACCATCGCGATCAAGAGCGGCCGATCCTCCAACGTGGTGAGCGCCTGGGCCACCGCGAGCCGACCCGAGCCGTAGGTGCCTTGCAGGGCGATCACCAGCCCGCCGCGTCGCTCCCGAGCGGTGGCCTGGAGCCGATTGCTGAGATCGTCGCCCAGCAGCAGGTCCTCGAGGGCACGTTGGGGACGCTCGATGGTGATCGACGGGGCGATCGCGGCGTCGAGCGGCGCGGCCTCGGGGGAATCGGCAAGCAACTCCGCGACGATCCGGTCGTCGATCTTGAAGTACCGCGCCAGCAAGGGGGCCTGCCGCTGGCCATCTTCGAACACCTGGAGGATCCGATGCCGGACCAACGGCCCGGTCGGCCAGAATGCGGCCCGCGCCGCCACTCGCTCCGCGGGTGACCCGGTGAGGAGCCGAAACGCGAGGTTCACGGTCGGGCGCTTCTTGGTGACGTCGTCCTGGATGTAACCAAAGAGGCGCTCGAATCGGAGGTCCAGCTCGGCGGCCAAGCCGAGGAGCATGACGTCGCGCTCGAACTCGGAAAGCCCGAAAAGCGAGGCCAGCCGGGCGAGCGGGAGCCGAACGCCGAGCCCGATTGTCGCTGCCTCCTTGACAGCCAGCTCGGCCCGAGCGGCGGAAAGCTCGGCACGGCGGGCGACCAGCTCGGGCGCCATCCCGGTGGGGCCGGCCCGGAGCAATTCTACCTCGGCGTCGGGCACGTACAGCCCGCGGTATTCGTCGGCCGCGAGAGCACCGAAAGTGCCGCGGGTAACGTCCACTTGCCAGGCGAGGAGCTCCCGAAGCCAGGCGAGATGTGCGGCGAGATGTTCCGCGGCGTTCGCGAATGCCGGCGGTGGCGTTGACATCCGAGGATCCTCGGCGGGACCAGACTACCCAAGCTACGGGGCAGCCCGTCCGCCCGAAAGGGCACCGGGGTTCTCGGTAGTGGGTCAGTTTCGCCCGTGACAAATACTGTCAGGGCCACAACGACGATGGGTGGCGCGTCTCCTAGCATGATGCTTGCCTTGACAAGCAGGATGGTGGCGCGTATACCCCGGAAGCGGTAGGTTTGTGAATGCTTTCACAAGTTCCGCAGGAGGCCGAAACTATGGCAAGTCCCCTCAAACCAGAGTTTGACTACTATCTTGCGCATCAAAGCGAGTTGGTTAGGCAATACAATGGAAAGGTGATCGTTATCAAGAACCAAGAAGTTATTGGCGTGTACGATGATCAGCAACGCGCCATTTCGGAAACCGAAAAGATGCACTCGCTTGGGACGTTTCTTGTCCAAAAGGTCTCCCCGGGGACGGATGCTTACAGCCAAACGTTTCATAGTCGCGTCTCGATTCCGCTGAGGCAGTGACTCCAAGCCCAAGCGCTATCACCTTACGAGCCAAAAGTGGCTTGCTTCGGGTTCTGCGAAGCGATTGTCATATCTGCGCGGCGTTTGACCCCGCATCGTTGCCACCGTCACAACACCCACAGGCAGAAAAGTTCAGAGCCATTTGGGATACCGGGGCTAGTGCATCGGTAATCACCCAACAGGTGGTTGATCGATGTGGTTTGAAGCCTACCGGCATGGCCCAGACCCAAACCGCGAATGGGCTTCGAGTATCCGAGACTTTTGTCGTCAATATCAGGCTTGATAACGGAGTCATGTTCACCCCGGTCCAGGTCACCCTTGCGGACCTGGCTCCCGATACTGACGCGCTCATCGGAATGGACATTATCACAATCGGCGACTTCTCCGTAACAAACTTTCGCGGCACTACAGTAATGTCTTTTAGGACACCTTCGTTGAGCGAAGTAGACTTTGTTAGGCAGATCAACACGCAGAATCAACGTGGAGCCCCAAAGTTCCGTCCAGGGCCGCCCCAAAAGAAAAAGCGTCGATAAGCCATCCCCTCTAGCCAATCACGTAAGCCGGGTCCATCATGGCGATCAAATCCTCAGCCTTCCAGACGTGGTTGGTCAGTCCCGCCGCCATGGCCGGCGTTGTGTGCACCCCGCCGCGCTCCTTGGTCAACGTCTGGTGGACGCGGCAGAAGTTGTAGAGCATGAAGTAGAGACTGACCGCGTGGGCGTGGTTCTCGGCCTTCTTCGAGAACGCATTGGTCAGCCGGGTGAATCGCCGCTGCTGCATCCGAATCGTCAGGTTGGCCCGCTCCACGTAGGACGTGGAGATCAGGTCCTCAGCCGGCCGGCCCATGATCCGCTCGGGGTGGGTTCCCGTGCACACCGGCGGGCTGTAGCGCCGCGACGAATCGACGCCCGGATCGACCTGCCCGTAGGTCTTCACCAATTGAGCGAAGTCGATCCGGTTGTACCCGAAGGCCCGCTCGACCGCCGTCAGATACATCGGGTGGCCATCGGTTGTGAGCTGAATCCGATTGGCCAGTCGGCCCTTGAGGTCGACCATGAACTCCAAGGCGTTCTCTTGATTCCGCGCTCCGACCAGCCAGGTAATCATGAGCTTGGAGTCGGCATCAATCGCGGTGTAGGTCCAGATATCCCCATCGCCCGATCGGGTGGCCCGCCGCTGCTTCGCTCCAACGAAGGCCCAAATCTCGTCGGCTTCGACTCGGGTGGTCGGCAGGTTCCTGATGATCTGGTCCTGATAGTAGGAGCAGAAATCGCCCAGCTCGACCAGGAGTTTGAGCACCGTCGCCTTGCTGGTGTTGGTCAGCCGAGCGGTGGCACGGATCGAGTTGCCTTCCCCGAGGGCTCGGACGATGGCGGCTTGCTTCGAGGCGGGAAGCTTGTTCATTGTAACGTTCAATTTAGTCAAATATTCACGCATAGACAAGTACCGAGTTAGGGCCAAAAAAAACGCCCGGCAGATGCCAGGCGTTTGGGGGTCGTTCGGGATCGGTGTTCTAGGCCGCAACAAGCTCCTTCGAGTCCGACGACGGCGGTCGATCGGTCCGTGGAGCGGTTTGCCACTCCACGGGGCTTGTCGGGTCCGGTATCGGAATTTCCTTACCGCTATCCCGCAGGAACTTCAAGTATGCCGTTCTGGCTTGCTTCAACCGTTCCTTCGCCTCAGAAAGGTCCGTTCCATGGGCGGAACACCCCGGTAGGTCGGGGTGCGTAGCCACCCAACACGTGCTGCCATCAGTACATACGTCTGGGTAGACGTGCACCGGATAGGTTCGGTCAAGCAGTTCGTCGTCCGTCATATCATACCTTCTTTTCCGAGGTGCCATTTGACCAGTGCCACGATCTCGGCAAGTCTCCTGCCAGGAACAGTGGACTTGGATCGGGGAAACGTCAAGTACGATTTCCAGCCATGTTTGAAGTAGACTATGGTGTCGTTCTCTTCGTCGATGTGCCGTCCATAGTCGCAAGCCGTCAGCAGCTTATCGACGTCCACCAAGTCGCACCCAGGGGGCGGCGCCTCCAGTTCAGCCAAGAGTTGACGAAGATCCATGCCTGGATACGCCACGTTATGTCGCGGGAAGCTGAGGCGGTGCTTGCGGAAGCTCGGTAACCTCGAACGACAGCGAAATGCTGGCGCCTGACCTGGGGCCGAGGAAGATGTTCAAGTCATGCGGGCCTGGCTTCACGAATTTCAACGGCGGGAGCGTGAGAACCTGCGGCACGATCGGGCGGTCTCCCGGCTTGCCGACCCCCTGGACGGTAATTTGAGTCTTTCCCCGCATGAGATTGTTTCCGTCAGCGTCTACACACTCCAGCTGGACGTCGAATGGTGTACCAACCTCCGTGTAGTGCAGCTCGATCTCGAACACCAGGTGCGCTCGAAGGTGAATAAACGGGAGCTTTACCCCAAAGATGTGGGTAAACAGCCCCATGATGTTGACCTTACCATCGGCGGTGATGTTCGCGTAGTCGCACAGATGAGCAAAGTTCACTTTCATATCGACGTCTCCTTGCCTGATTCACACCACCGTGCCTGGGCTGCGTTCTGAGCCGACCTACTACGCTCTTGAGCCGAGAGCGCCCGAGCCCTCGCCTTACCCCCAACCCGACCACCCTTCTTTCCCAGCTTTACGGCGGCGGGATTCTTCGGTTTGTCCATCAACCGGCCAGAGGGCCCCGTTTTCCCAATTTGGCCGGTGGCTTCGAGCATGACCCGGTAGGCCGTCTCGGCCACATCAGGTCGGAGTTTATTCGGGGAGTCCTTCGGAGGTTGCTTCGGTCGCTTCTTGTGTGATTTCTTGGGCATACTCCGACCCTAGCGACTTGGCCGGCTGCCGTCAACCTTTGTCACGGCGGAAACTTGAACCGACCCGGGATTGCTGGAGACTCCATGCCATGAGAGGTTGGAGTCATGCCACGATCATCACGGTATTCCCCGGAGGTGCAGGAGCGGGCCGTGCGGTTGGTTCGCGAGCAGGCGGGGGCGCATGAGTCGCAGTGGGCCGCGATCACGTCGATCGCCGGGAAGTTGGGGTGCACCGCGGAAACGCTCCGTCGGTGGGTGCGACGAGCCGAGCGTGATGCCGGCCAGCGCCCCGGTCTGACGACCGAGGAGCGGATCCGGCTGACCGCCTTGGAGCGCGAGAACCGCGAACTGCGCCGCGCCAACGAGATCCTCCGCAAAGCGTCGGCCTATTTTGCCCAGGCGGAGCTCGACCGCCGCGGGACGTGATGGTGGCGTTCGTCGACGCCCACCGGACGACGTACGGAGTCGAGCCGATCTGCGCCGTGCTGCCGATCGCTCCCTCGACGTACTACGTGCAGAAGGCTCGGCAGGCCGATCCGACGCGGCAGCCGGCGCGGGCACAGCGGGACGCGTGGCTGAAGCCGGAGATTGACCGGGTGTGGCGCGCCAATCGGCGGGTCTACGGGGCCAAGAAGGTCTGGAAGCAGTTGGCGCGGGAGCGGATTCCGGTGGCCCGCTGCACCGTCGCGCGCCTGATGACGGCGCTGGGGCTCCGCGGGGTGGTGCGGGGGCGTCGGGTCCGGACGACCGTTCCGGACGTGGTCGCCGAGCGCCCGCGCGATCTCGTGGATCGGCAGTTCGTCGCCACCCGGCCGAACGCCCTCTGGGTGGCGGACCTGACATACGTCGCGACCTGGCGCGGCTTCGTGTACGTGGCCTTCGTAATCGACGTGTTCTCGCGCCGGATCGTCGGCTGGCGGGCGACCGCCTCGCTCCGTAGCGACCTGGCGCTCGACGCGCTGGAGCAGGCGCTCCACGACCGCGACACCGACGGGCCCCTGATTCACCACAGCGACCGCGGCGGGCAATATCTCTCGATTCGCTACACCGAACGGCTGGCGGAAGCGGGCATCGAGCCGTCGGTCGGGAGCCGCGGGGACTCGTACGACAATGCCTTGGCGGAGACGGTGATCGGGCTGTTCAAGACGGAGGAGATCCACCGGGCGGGGCCGTGGCGCGGCCTGGAGGACGTCGAGTTCGCGACCCTCGAGTGGGTCAGCTGGTTCAACACGCAGCGCCTGCTGGAGCCGCTGGGGTACCTTCCGCCGGCGGAGTTTGAAGCGCAGTTTCACCGCACCCACGAGGCGAACGTCTTGGTGGGGGCACTCACATAACGAGCTCTCCGGAAAACCCGGGGCGATTCAACTGACCCACTACCGGGGTTCTCGATTGGGTCGCATGGGCCGGTGGAGTGCGCGTCTGGTCGTATATTGGGCGTCTAGCAATGAGCAGGACGTTGTGCAAGGAAGCGCTCGCGAACACCTGAAACGGCGAGACCAGCGGCTTGGGGCGCGGGCGGCGACGCCCGCGGTCGAAGTCGGAGCAGTCGATCACCGGTTCGAGTCGCCCACCGGCGGGCACGATCGCCCAGGCCCGACGGGGAACGGCGCACCTGCGGCCACCGGCGACGGGACGCCGACATCGGTGGCTGCGAGCACCCGGTCGCGCCTCTTCCAGCTGCAGCGCACCGTTGGGAACGCCGTGGTGGCCCGGAACCTTCAACGGGCCCAAGCGCAACCAACTCCGCTCCGGCCCACAACCCAAGCGGCCTTGCAGCACCCGGTTCCAGACCCCGGCACCAACAGACTTCCCATAGGTGGTTTCAAGGAAACCGGCGCCACGGTCCCCGCGATCCAGCGTCTCGGGATGGAGGACGTGGTCCCCGACTTCATTCTCAATCCCATCAAGACGCTCGTCGGTAAGGGCGAAAGCTTCGTCTCCGGCCTGACGCCCAAGGCCGACTCCGCCGCGACCGGCGCCGAGGCCGAGGCGGGGACCGCGGCCGCCAAGGCTGAGGGTGAGACCAGCTCCAAGGTGACAATCGCCAAGGCCAAGGGCGCCGGCGCCACCGCCGAGGCGACCGCGAAGGGCGCGACCGCGGCGGCCACGGCCCGCGCCGCGAAAGCCACCGGCGGCACCAAGGTCGCCGAGCTCAAGAAAAGCGTCGCGGTCGCTGACCACGGGACTGATCCGGTCAAGTCGAAGCTCCAACCGCCACCTGGCGGCAAGATCGCCGGTGCGGGGACGGGTGCCTCGGCCAAGGCGGCCGACGCCGGCGACTGGAACTGCGATGAAGCGGCGATTGCCGCCCAGGTCGGCGGCGTGAAGAAGACCGTCCTCGACGGTGTCACCAAGATGGTCAAGTCGGTCGTTCCCGAGAACGTCCTCCGGTTCGCGGAGAACGGGATCGCGAAGGTGAAGTCGATCGCCGATTCAGTCAAGAAGGGCGTGACGGCGGCAAAGCAGGCGGTGACGCAGTGGATCGACGAAAAGACCAAGCCGGTCCGCGAGCTCGTCAACAACGCGCAGAAGGCCGTCGGCGAAAAGATCGAGGAGGCCAAGAAGGCCATCTCGGACAAGGCGGCCGAGGTCAAGGATTGGGCCGCGACGAAATGGACCGCGCTCAAAGACAAGGTGACGTCGAAGGTCAAGGGCGCCATCGAGTGGGCGAAGAACGGCGTGAGCAGCCTCGTCGATAAAGCGAGGAACCTCGCCGGGCGGTTCTGGAACGCGCTCCCCAAGTGGGTGCAGGCGGGACTCACAGGGGCTGCCGCGGCGCTCGCCGCGCCGGTCGTGCTGGCGTACAAGGCGATTGAGAAGACCACCGGCTTCATCGAGGAGAAGGCCAACTGGCTCAAAGGAAAAGTCGTGCAGGCCGCCGACGCGGGCGTCAGTTGGTTAGGTGAGAAGTACACAAGTGCTCGCGAGTCGGTCGTCAACGCGGGGAAGAGGATCGCCGAGGGCGCCAAGTGGGTGAAGGATACGGCGGTCGACGTGGGCAAAGCCGTCTACAAAAAGGTGGATGACCTTTCCGGCGGGCGTCTGACCAAATGGAAGAACGCCGCGAAGGAAAAGCTGGCCGAGCTCAAGGGCGAGGTCTGCGCCGTGACCGGCGCGGCCGCTGGCCCGTGCGTCGAGCGCTTCGTCCCGGAGCCCGTCGGCGAAAACTCGAGCTTCGGCAGTTTCAACACCAAGGCTGATATCACGGTCCCGGTCGAAGGTGTCCCGTGCAAGCTCGCGGCTGGGGCGAGCGTCAAGATCGAGCGCAGCGCCAAGACATACAAGGCGACCTTGACGGGCGAAGTCTTCGGCGGCGTCGGGGTCAAGTTCGGTGAGAAAGGCGGCGGCGGTGGAGCCGGCGGCGGCGGAGGCGGCGGCGCGTCGGGCGAGCTTTCCGTCGAGGGGACTCTGGCCGAGAAGAGCAAGAACAAGGTGGCCGGCATGCTGGCGATAGGCGGCTCAGGTGCCGCGGGCCTCCCCCCCGCTCCCATCAAGTTTGGCGGCGGGCAGCCTGCCGCCCCGGCCCAGCCCGGGAGTTCGGTTCCCACGGGCCAGTCTGGCGGATCGGGCGTGGCGGGCGGAGGAGCCGGGGGCGGCGGGGGGGGCGGGATACCGGGCGGGGCCGGGGGCGGCGGGGCTGAAGTCGAGGGAGAATTTGGCAAGAAGGCCACGATGTCCTTCACGTATACCTTCGATGCAACGAAGGACAAGACCAGCTGCGATGGTTTGGGCGGCCTGACAGCTCTCCTCGCCTCACAAGGCGCGGCGGGCCTGCTCCCGGCACCGTTCTCCAATATTGCCGCTGCGGGCGGCCAAATGGCGTTTGCGGACAAGCTCACCTCTCAGGAGCTCGTCGTTGCCGACACCGGCAGCATCAGCGCCAAGGGCGAGGCCGGCGGGGCCAAGCTGTCAGCCAGCGGCAAGGCCGAGCGCGGCGTGTCCGTCAAGTCGGAAATCGACGAGAAGAGCAAAGACAAGCTGCTCACCGCGAAACTCTTTCAGGGTGTGACGGGTGAAGGCGCGGCGAGCTTCGCGCCCGGGGACGTGGGTGTGGGATCGATTGGTGGCAGCCTGGGAGGCAAGATGGAGCTGTCGGTCATCTACAACATGACCAAGGACTCGCTCAACGGGAACTTCAAACAGACGCTGAGCGGCTCGATAACCATCGGCCTCACGAGTGGGCTGGAGTCGGCGGTGAACCAGCTTCCCTCGGTGATCCGAGAGAAGGCTCGCGGGCAGCTCCAGTCCGTCCTCAAGTCGGTCAACATGACCGACTTGACGGAGGCTTCGGTCTCATTCGAGTTCTCGAGTGTCGTGGACAATCTGGCCAGCTTGGGATCGGCGCTCGACAGCGAGCTCAACAAGGGATCTGGCGCCTCAGCCACCGGCGTATGGGGCGCGGTGAGTAGTTTCGTCAAGAACCCGGCCAACGTGTACACGGAATACAACGCCAAGCTCAACCTGACTGAAAAGGTTCTCGGCGTGAAGGGGAGCTTCAAGACACCAGAGCAGCTGAGCGGCAGCGGCGAAGCGTCGCTCAGTCGAGGGCAGGAGATCAAGCTGGCCGAGGGTACCACGAAACCCAAGGAGTGAGCCGAGCCGCCGGCTCAACCGTGCCCCCCGGATCTAATCCGGAGATCAGCTGATCGCTCCCACCAAACTCTGACGCTTGATCAACGCCCGGTCGGCGGTGCCTCGTCGAAGAAGGCAGCTCCCTTCTGCAGGTTCTGGACGAACAGGTCGTACTGTCGTTTGGTGGCGAAATCCCTGACTCGGGTAGGGCCGATCACTGTGATCGATGAAAAAAGGAGGATTGGCAGCTGACCAAGAAGGCGGAAAGTGAGCTCGCGCTGCTCGACTCGATGCGGGAATGCAAGCAGGGCACATGGGTCCGGGCCGATCCGGCGCGAATCGGATGACGCCGGGTTACGGTCCGACGCCGGGCCGGCCGAACTGGACTTGGACGTAGTGGTACTCACCTGGTGTGCTGGAGGGCATGTAGGACTTCAGGACCGTCGCCTGGGTGAAGCCGGCCCGCTTCGCCGTCTGCCCCTCCACGGTCTTGAAGAGCGCCTTCTCGAGAGGCAGCCCTTCCCGGAGCGCCGCATTGAGCGCTTGGATGTTGGTGTTCGACGAGCCCATCCAGGTAGCGAAGATGCCCTTCGCCCGCTGGCCGAACTTCTGGTTGATCTCCCCCATGATCTGGAGAATGTTGAGCACCGTCGAGCGCTTACCGTCCCGGACAGCGTGCATCTCGGTTTGCAACAGCCCGTCTTCGTTGACCCAGGCTCGGCAGAAGAACTGGTTGGGATTGCTCGAGTCTCGCACCTCATAGACCTCCGGGGTACTGAGGTCGAGGCGACGGGGGGGACCCCCGTCCGGTGAGCGCACGGTGGGGGGTAGGGCGTCGCCCGGACCAGGATTCCGCACCGTGGGCGGCCCCGAGTCTGGGCCGCTGCCACCTTGCCGGAGCGGCGGGGGCGTGTCCTTCGGCGGGAGCGGTTGGGTCACCGGTCGACCTTCGAGCCCGGCTTTCTGCAGTTTGGGCAACGCGTCGTTCGCCTTCTTGTTGAAGCTTCCGTAGAGTTGCCGCACCGTGTCATCCGACAAAGCCGCCTGGGCAACACCACTGTCAGCCGGCCGGATGTAGAATCCGCCCGTCGCCGCCTTGCCACCGGTCATGATGTTCTCGTCGGGCGAAACGACCAGGCCCGATCGGGTGACCCCGGGCAGCTTGCCCGTCGCGACCTTCGCTTCCGCGACCTCGGCGGCCGTCGCCGGCCGGAACTTCGTGGCCCCCGCCAACAGGTCGTCGGTAATGATGGTGGCCGCAGCCCGCTGGGCCGTCCGGTTGGTGCGGTAGACGTATTCAGCAATGTTCGAGAACGCCTGAAACTCCGCGTCGGGGATTCCACCAGCCATCGCGAACTGCGAGAAGCGGTTGATGTACTTGTACGCCTCGTATTCCCGCATGGCGACCGCTACGTCGCCGCCACATTCGTGGAGGATGTGTTCCAGCATCTCGAGCTGCGAGTGGGCACCGTGGAAGGCCTCGGTGACGCTTCCCACCTTGCCGGGCCCGAGCATGGCCGCCGGCGCGATGTAGGCCTCTTTGGAAAGGAAGTTCGCTTCGAGCTGTTTCATGCTGATTTCGAGCGCCAGGTCCTGCCGGGCGCCCGGGGAGAGATCCTTCGCGCCGAGGCGTTCCGTGAGCCCGTCCACTTCCTTGAGCAGCTTTGCCCGTTCTTCCGGTGCCGCCGCGGACTTGAGACGCCCGGCCTCCCTCTCCACGGCCGACACGTCGAGCCCGAGCTTCCCGGCTCGCTCGCGCACCCGGGCGGCCGCCGCCGCGTCCTCGCCCGCATGGGCCAGGCTCTTGGCCTCGTTGAGGAGGGTGATCCGCGGTGTCAGCCGGTCCAGGGCCTTCTTCAGGTACGCCGCCTTCTCCGCTTCCGTCAGGCCCTCGAGGACCGATCGGTAGGCGAGGAGTCTCGAGCTGTCGGTGTAGAAGGCCATCCGGTAGGCCTCGGCCCATCCGGCGCCGAACTCCTTCGCCATGAACGCCTCGGCGTCGAGCACTTTCGCTCCGGCTCCACGGCCGGCAATGTTCAGGTCGACGTCGCTCACGGCCGTTAGGCTCGCATCCGGCAGCGTCTTCGCGCCGAACCGGCGCTCGAGGGTCGCGAGGACCCGTTGGCGGTGCTGCTGCAGACCAACGGCCACCTTTTCCCCTTTGGGCCCGGACCGGAGGAGCTCTTCGACGAGCTGCTTCCAATTGCCGTGCTGCTTGAGCAGGAGCTTGCACGCGGTGTCGTCCAACACCTTGAAGGGCTTCCCCGCGATGATGCCCTTGAGCACGTCCTGCACGATGCCGCCGAGCTTCTCACTGGCCAGCACCTTGGCGAACTGCGCGACGGCCTTGTCCTTGACGCGCCCGACCAGCACCGCGGCGGTGAACGGCTTGTTGGTCTTGGGGTCGATTGCGTATTTGGCTTCGGGAATCGTCCCGACGCCTTTCTGGACCGCCTTTTCGATGTCGCCGGCTTCCTTCGCGATCTTGAGCCCCGCGACGATCTCGCGGAATGCCATCAGCGCCGCGCCGGCATCGACGACAGCGCCGCAGATGGCAACCGCGATCCAGAAACCATCGGGATACTCGGAGCCAATGGCCGACGCCGAATCGATCGCGCTTCCCGCGGCCGCCGCCTCCATCGTGTAATGCTTGTACGCCTCGTGCGCACTCATCGCCGAGAGCAACGCCGCTCCCGTGAGGGCCAACGGCTGGAGCCCAGGCAAGGCTGCCGCGAGCGACACCGCGATCATGATCGCGGCTTCCGCAATGGCGGTGTAGGTCTGCGATCGGGTCTTGGCGGCCAACGTCTTGTCGAGAATGGCGGCCGCCGCCGACCCGTCCTTGATGCCGAGGTGTCGGCGCGTTTCCACCCGAACTCGCCCGAGCGTCCAGAGGTCGAGCTCGCCCTTCTTCAGGTGATCGTTGGTGGTGGCGATATCGGCCAGGACCTTAGCGGCTGGGCCGCTGAGCAGCTTGGCGACCGCCGCGTTATTGGTGCGGGAGAGCAGCAGGAAGTCGAGCCCGGGCGTGTGGAGAATCGGGTACTGCAGGCCGTGCACTTTCAGCAGGTCATTGAATTTCTTGAGCCGCACGGCAAAGTCCCGGATCGTCGCCCCGGCGAGGTCGCCGCCCTTCTGCTTGCTAGCGTCCATCAGGCTCTTGCCGATGCTGACTTCTTTGTTGGCCTCCGAAAGAGCCCAGGCGGCGTCCTTGAGCCCCTTGACGTCGGTGGGGTTGCCGGCGGTGTAACGGTCCCGCTCTCGTTCGGCCACCGCTTTGTTCCGGTCGAGGAGGAAATGAGTCACCTCTACCATCCGGTTCTCGAACATGATGCTCAGCTGACTCTCGAGGGATTGCGAGGTCGGACCGGGGGGAGTGAGGAACTGCTGGGCTTTCTGATCGGCGCGCTCGTCCTCAGGCAGGCGGGTGAGGCCCACACTCGCCAACATCGCCACGCTGGTCTCGTCGAGCTTCGAGGTGTCGGGCACCGGTTGACCCAACGAGGGGCGGAGGTCGGGCTGGCCGGTCGCGGCAATCTTCGCTTCTTGCTTCCTCCGGTCGGCCTCTCGCTGGCGGACCTTCTCGACCACTTCGATCTTGAGAATCAGCTCCTGATCGCTGGCCGACATCGCTGGAGCCGCGACACCGGTCGGCCCGGCGGCCGGCGCCGGGGGTGGCGTCCCGGTGTCTCGCTGAATGACACCCGCCAGGAGTCGCTGCACCCGGGCATTGCCCACCGAACGTTGGAGACCAAACAACCGGGCGGGGTCGAAGGGCAAGGTCGTTCGCTCGGCCTGCTCAGCCGGATCAGCATCGACGACCGCCGGCTCGGCGGCGCGCCGGGCGGGCTCCTTAGTTGGGGGGGAGAATTGACCAGCCATAGTGATCGCAGCGGTTCAACCTCTCAACCTCATCTCGACAGGTAGACTCGGAATGCTACGACCGCCGACGCCGACGAGCAACCAGAGTCCCCGCGGTGCCAAGCGAGCAAGCGAACCGCAGTGCACGCCTGCTCGACCAAACGAGCCAACGCCTCGTCAACGTCGAGGCTCCCGAAGGCCGAGAGCCAGACAGGCGAATGCCTTGACTTGCCAAACGGGATTGCCGGTCGTAGTCTGAATTCGTACCTGCCCCGCCAGGGATTCGGAGTGGATTGCAGCAGGCGGCACGGTTCCGGTATTGGTCCGATCTCGCCCAAGCGGCCCCGACGCGGTGCAGGCTGCCCCTGAACGATCCGCGCTCGAGCCAGGCAGGTCTACATGGGTCGCAGGACCATGGCGAAGCGGATCAGGGAACCGAGTCGACTCCCAGAGGGTCGACGCGCCCGATCGGACCCTCACCAGCCCACCGCGGTTTATCCCACGCTCCTCCTTCAACAGACGGTCGGCAACCAGGCGGTCGGACGGCTCCTTCAAGCGGCGCGAGCGTCGGGGCCGGCTTCGAATTCGAAGATCGGCACGATGGCCGCTTCCGCTGAGAGGGCAACGATCCTGCTTCGGCGCCTCAAGCGCCCGACGGAAGGTCAGCTCACCCGATCCAACCCTGGTGGCAGCCGGCTGCAAAGGAACCCCGACGTTTCGGGCCCTTCCCGGAATGGTCAGGGCCTTCCCACCAGGGGGCCCGACGTCCGCAGCGCGATCAGAGCGCGCTATCCCGCGCTGCTCGTTGCCTTGAACAATCAGCAGCTCGATCAGTGGCAGCGGGTGGTCGACTTTTACACGATCGCGCGCGAGGTCGACCGCAAGCACAACGCCCTCGGCCGGGAATTCGCCTATTACGGAGAGCTCGCGACCCAGCATCCGGATTACATCAAGAAATCACGCCGCCTTGGCGCCGCGATTCCGCCTAAACCGAGCGAGAAGCTCAGCGTCGACGTTCGATTGCTCCTCGCCGACGACGTGAAGGAGAAGCCGGAGTGGGACGTGAAGGCCGAGCTTGCCTTTCGACAGTGGGCCGTGGAGCAGGTCACCAAGGTACCACTGGAGCTGACTTTGCGGCCCGATCCGGACGAGGCCCTCGCTCAGCATCCGATGCCGGGGATCGCCAACAAGACGAAGGGATTCATCACCGCCGACAATCTCCGCGACGAGTTTCGCAAGGAGTATGACGCTTGGGTGGTGCATCGCCCGGAGCTGACAAAGCTCCGCCAAGCACTGAGCGAAACGCAGCAGGTGTTCGATGAGGTCGTACCGCAACACAAGGAACGGAGCGACATCAACGCGAAGCGGATCGGCTTCGGTGCCGTGCGACACGTCTCCGAAGCATTGGGTGAAGGGAGTGCGCCTTACCCGACCCTTCGCATCTGGGACCGGCCCAAGGCATTGATCGCGCAAGCCGGGCCGCTCCTGCAGGAACGCAAATTCGAGTTGGCTGTGCCCATCATCGCGATGGCCGAGCAATCGACGGCGGAGTGCGCCCAGCAGTTCATGGCCTACGAAAACCGAGTGATGAGCGGCGCGGGTACCGCCGTCAAGTGGCTCGGTCGGATGAAGACCGCGGGCTCGATCGCAGCCGGCATCGCTTCCGGCGGCCTCGGCCTGACCGGCTCGGCGCTGGTCGCCGGCGGGTATACCCTGGCTCAAGAGGGCGCCGGTCGGCTTTCCGAAATGCACCACGGCCAGCGGAAGCATTTCGGAGTCGCAAGCCTGATCGAGGAGGCGGGCGTGAGCGCGCTGATGACGGTCCTCGGCGGCGCGCTCCAGAGTCGTTTTCAGGCCGCGTTCAAGGCCCGGATCGACAAATTGCCGGGTCTCGCCGGGACCAGATTGGGCGAGATGACTTCGAGCGCGCTCGCCGCCGGAACCTCCTCGGTCTACACAACCGCGGCTGAGATCACGATCAAAGCCGTGGTCGACGGGAAGAGCTTCCCGAAAGACGCCGACGCGCTGGCCGACATGATCATCGACAACGCAATCCAGAACGTCGCGATGGACGTCGCGTTGAGCGGGGTCAACAAACGGGTTCATAACGAGTACGAGGCCTGGAAGTCCGGCCGGATGAGCAAGGCCGTCACAGTTCCGGGTGAGGCGGCCCCCCAGGTGGAGCCTCGCCAGACCGGGAAGGCGATCGAGGAGACCGCCCCCAGGCGGTTGCCAGACGAGGCCGTGCGCTCACTGCTCAAGGAAGGTGGCGGCTGGGAACGCCTCCATACCGAGCTCAGCACCGGCACTGGACTCGGCGCCAACATGTCGAAAACCGAGCGGCAAGCGCTGATCGACCGGTTTCAAGGGGAGCGTACCAGGCTCGCGAAAGAAGTCACCGCGGCGTTCTCGGGGGAGATGGTCACCACCGGGACCCAGCTCGAGGTTCGCTTCGTTGGAGAGGACGGAGCGCGGCGAGTCAAGGATGCCAAGGCCTATCTCGATGCCAAGCAGCCGGGCTGGGAGCTCCGTACCGGCGTCAAGCTCGATGCGCCGCCGCCGCCCCGAGATGCACCAGTTCAGGCCACCCCCGCTCAGGAGGGTCAGGCTCGCACCGTCGGGACGACACAGGACGGCAAGGGCACGATCAAGGAAACGCCCGGCGGCGAGATCATGGTTTGCCGCTCGCCCTGTCTGATCATGGAACGGACCTTCGGGGTCGAGCTTGGGCTGCGCGACGACCTCAGGACTCGATTGCGGGAGGTCAAGACGATGAAAGAGGGTCCCGCCCGAGTCGAGGCGGAGATCAAGCTCGAAGCCGACTTGAAGTCCGCGCGTCAAGGTCTCGAACAGCTCGCGGGTCGGAGCGAAGCGAAGCTCAGGGAGCTGGTTGGCGACCCGGCTAACCCGGCCGACCTCCATGCCGCCGCGGCGCTCGAGGTCCGCTATCAGAACCAGTGGGGGGATCGACCCGTCATCGAGCTGGTGCGGCTCACCCGAAACACCAACAACCGTTGGGCCAGCCACTACGCTCGGCGGGTCCTCCAATCCGGGCGTGGCCGTCGCGGCTCGTTCCTCGAGTACTATGCCATAGCGGATCTTCCGACCCTGCGCGAGCTGGCGAGGTACGACCGAGCGGCATATGAGGCGGCCCACCGGCGGTACAACGAGCTCACCACCGAGCGACTCGATAACCTCATCGCCAGCGGAGACCAGTTCGCCGTCGAGGCGCGGGCCCGCATGGATCGTGGCCCGCGGATGAATGCCCAGGCCGAAGCCCGGCTGGTGGAAGTGATGTGGGAACGGCGCCGGCAGGGGATCGAACGGGCCGAACGCGCAGAGGGCCAGGCCATTGCCCGAAACGACCCGCAGGCCACCCAAGCGGCTGTCGACGAGGGGCAGAGGGCCACGTTCGAGGGAACCGTTGGGGCACTCGAGACCGACATCCCCGGCATCAGCGAACGCATCATCCGGGGGTCGCCGGAAGCACCGCAAGGTCCCGGCGGAGTGGGTCAGGATCGCCGCTTCTACCGGCCACCCGGTGACCAGCCACGGCAGGCGCAGTTCCACGCCGAGGAGCAGCTCTTGAACGCACTCCGAGCTCAGATCACGGATGGTCGGATTCGCCGCGAGCACCTCCAGGGCCGAACCGTTCGGATCGCGGTGGACCAAGGGGTGTGTCAGACCTGTGCTGCGGGACTCGGTCAGGGCTCCATGGAAGGAACGCTGCTCCAGTTCTCGCGCCACTACCCAGAGCTTCGGATCGAAGTCACCGACATTCGCACCGGGGACTTTGACGTTTACTTCAACGCCGAGCGGACGCAGTCCCATCGGCGCGCCGGAAGACTTGACAACTAGACCACCGACCCGCCGCAATGCCGATGTCAGGGCGGGCGGAAGTCCGCACCTAGAATGAGGCAAGGAGTTCTAGGAGACCAGGGCTGGTGGATTGGTTACGCCATTTGCTGGGCAGCCTAACGCTGTGGGGTCGCGCTGACGCGAGAACTACGACGTCGGGCCCCGAGCCCTAAGGCGTCTTGCTGGCCGACTCGGCCCGCTTCAAGATCGCCTGAGCGAGTGCGGCAATCTCCTGCGCGGATCCGCCCAGCGACTCCGCGCCCCCTTTGAGGCCCGCGTCCGCGATCCCCTGGCCGATCCGTCCAGCAGGTACATCGCTCGGAACGAAGCCCACGGACTGGACGCTACCCCGCCCGCCGACCGTGTCCATGTCCTGCCAGGTGCCCGGCGGCACCGCTTTCCCTTTCCACTGGGGCCCGAGCACCTTCCCATCGATGACATCGGGCACCTTCGAGGGATCGAGCTTGGCGACACCGAAGGTCTCGATTCGCTCGAGATCGCTGGTGAACTGCCCCGCTTCCGGCAGCGGAACCAGATCCTTCGCTGCTTTGGCCCGATCGGGGAACTTCGCGCCATAGGCGCTGGTGCCCATCCGAGAGACTTCGTCGGCCAGCTTGCCCTTGTTGGCGGCGCGCAACTCCTGTACGTGAGCCTGCTGCACGGTCTCGAGGGCCTGTTTCCCCCAGTCGCCCTGCTGCTCCGCTCGGCGGACCGTCTCCTGGATATCGGCCGCGTGAACCCGCATGAAATCGTGGAGATCCATCCGGAGCAGCGACTTCGCCTCGTCTGCCTTGCCCTGCGCGAACAGACCGCGCGCCAGACGGCCTCGAGTCGACTGGATCGCGCCCACCTCGGTCTTTCCCAGCAACAGACCCTGCGCCGCAAGCGGTCCGCTCTTCACCTCGACCACCGCCACGATCTTGAACGAGCCATCCTTCTTCCGAAAGCCGATGATTCCGTCGGTCAGCTGGCGTCCCTCGCCGTCCCGCAACATCCGACCCGGAATGAACTCGAGCTGCTCCTTGGCGTGCTTACCGGCGAGTTGGACTCGGCCGGCTTCGGTCCGGAGCAGCTCCATCACCCGCGAGTGGGCGATCTCCTCCATCAGCTGGCCTTTGGCCCCGTCGAGATTCTTCTTGGCGAGGATTCGACTGACGGCCCCTTCATCGAGGTTGAGCCGAGCGGCGAGGGGGTGCTCGTTGCCGGCGGTCCTGAGCCAGGCCAGAACGTCCTGGGCCTGACGGTACCGCTTGCACTCCTCTTCGAGACTTTTCGCCATCAGTGCCAGGCGCTTCTGGACCGCCGCATCCAGGCGACTGCCGCCTTTCGTTGCCGCCTCGGCCGCGGCTTCTTCCGCCCGGCGGAGGGCGACGGCCCGTTCGAGCAGATCCGGGTGGCGGGAGATGAGCGCCGCCCACTTCTCGGTGAGCGCCCAGCAGGGTGAGGCACAGACGTAGACCCGGCCGGTCTTGGTCACCACGTACTTGGTCCCGTCGAGGACAATCGTGAGCTCTTGGGTCAAGGTCGACTCTGCCACCGAGCGACCGGGGACGCCGAGGAGTGCGAGCTTGTCGGCCCGGTCCTTGACCCGATCAGCCACCGCCTTCGCCCGGTCGGCGGCATGATTCGCGAGGCGGGCCTGGGCCTCCAGTTCCGCCCGTCCCGCACCGGAGGCGCCCTTGGCTGATGCCGCGAGCTCGTCCGCGAGCCGTCGAACAGTTTTCGCCTGTTCTGCCACCAACTCGGCCCCTTCGCGCGCAGCCTCCGCCGTCGGCCGACCCAGCAGCTCACGTTCCATCTGGAGCACCTTGGCCGAGCGTTCGGTGGCCTCGAGCGCCTTGCCCGCGGGCATCGCCGCCAGCTTGGCGGCTCTGGCTGCTCCTCGAATCTCGACCCCTAACCCGATCGCGTCGAGCGCCACGAAGAAGGCGGCCATCTTCACCTCGGAATCGGCCTCGGCCGCCTGTTTCTGGCTCAGCAACTCCGTGTTGGCCGAGGTTCCCGTCCCTGCCGCGGCGTTCATCACCTGCGCCTTGCCCGCCGCCATGGCGAGCTCCGCGGCGCTCTTCGCCAACATCGCTGCGGCGAAACCCACCCCGCCGGTGGCCAGGCCCGCCACGACGTAAACCCCCATCTCGAGCGCCGCGAGGCCGAGGGTCTGCCACCACGGCTTGGGGGCGTGATCTGCGGTCCACGCGTCCACGACGGCCGCGTAGACCGGATCTTTGGCCCAATCGCGGCCGGGCCGTCGCGGCCCGCCGCTGGTACCGGTTTGCAATTGCTGGTGAATCGGCGTCAGCTCGTCGACCAGAACGTTGGAGTAGTTGTCGAGCATCGGCCGGGTTTTGTCGATGTTGGCCATGGTACCGACCAGGGCGGTGCCCATCACGTCGGCTGTCGCTCCTCGATCGGACGAGGCGTCTTTCGCCACCACGTCGGTCTTGCTAGTGTCTTCGACGCTCTCCCTCACCAGGACGTAGAGCGCCGGGTACAGCCCCAGCACCGCGACGATCGCCTCTTTTCCCTGGTCATAGGTCTTCTTCAATTCGCGCCAATCGTTCGGGCCCTTGGTGCTGAGATCGGTGGGCTCGGGCTCCGGGCTGAAGTAAACCGAAGTCTCGGCCACGTCGAACCCGCCGCCGGTTTTGACCATTTTGCTTCGCTTGCCTACTTCCTTCTTGCGAAGCGACTGGAGTCCTTGCTGCACTTTGACCAGGTCGGCAACGACTTCGGTCGGCGCCGCCTCCTGTCGGGCCTGGACTTGCTGCGGGGTGGGCGGTCCCACGGGTCGCTTGCCCGCTGGATCGAGACCGAGCTCGGCGAGCGTGTCGACGCAGTAGCTACGATTCTGATCGAGGTAACCCAACGCCACCTGCTGGGTGTCGATCTGGAACAGCGAGAAGACGACCTTTCGAAGCGCGGCGTGGGCCTTGATGGCGTCCGGTGCGGCTCGCTTCCAAAGGCTCGGAGCGACTCCGGCAAGCTCTCGCCAGCCCTTGGTGAAGTAGAGCTGGCCCATGGCAAGACCGGCCGAGCCGGCCTCGGACCAGAGGCATGCCTCCACCAGGCGCCGGCACTCGTCCGGGGTGGCCTGCTTCAGCCAGGGACCGCCTTGATTGATCTTGGCGGGCACATCGGCGTTAGGCGTTCCCGAAGACAGCAGCTTCCGAACCTCGTCGCTGGAGTACTGCCCGGCGGGGGCGGGGGGCGGGGGCGGGGGCGCCACGGGATCTCGCTGCGCCACGCGACTCGAGGCAGCGGCCGGTCTGTCGAGAGATGGCACAGCCGAGCTGCGGAGCGAGCTCATCGTCGCGCGGTTGCCGAGGAGTCGCTGCATGTTTCGAATCGTCCGGGAGCTTAAGGCGTCGACCACCCGATGGGGCGGAAGGGCGATCGGAGCGCTGAGGGGCGGCGGCGAGTCGGCGAAGGCGAGGTCAGGGCCCGCAGGCAGGGCGGAACGCAGCGGGGCTGACAGATCAGTCGCCGGCCTCCCCGATGGTGAGTCGGCCGATCCTGGGCGGTGCTGCGTCTCTCGTGCCATCAGCTACTCCTGAACATATCACCTCGGCATGAGAGGCCGGCGGATCCCATATCCAGTCGACCCGGGCGCGCTTGCAAATGTTGCCGCGGTTCTGGGAATGTCAAACTGGCCCTACCCCGAATTGGAGACACTCGAGACTGAACGTCCGTCGTTCTGGCGTTGGTCCCGTTTGTAGACAGGGTGTGAGTAGAGCTAGGGAAGCTGCCACGGTGATGGTGCTCTGGTGCACATCCATTCCGACGTAGATATTTGGATACGGGCTGGTCCTCTGGATGCTGGTGCGACGAGTCACTACGTCGCAGGTGGCTCTGGCGACTTCGCGGACACGAGGGAGCCAACCCACGTTCGAGCGGAGGGCCAGCCCAGTCATAACTTCTCGACGGTACGACGGGCTACGATGACAACGATCCATATCCTTCGAGCTGAGCCCACTGATTACGAACGGCTCCTCCGGCGCGCGGCTGGGTGGCCAGCCTGTGACGTGGACCGTCCCCCGGGAGGCGACACGGGGCGACGCGGCGGTCTTCTAGGCCGCTGGTCTGGGCGCTACTTTGCGGGAGCTGAGCCGTTCGACGCGAGTCACCAAGTGATCGAGTCGTGAGATGAGAACTCAGGCGGGCGCCAGGCGCGCCAGGGTGCGCTCGCATCGCGGAGAGATTCATCGCTCGGCGGTACTTGATCGGCCCGTTCCCACCCACCCTGTTCTGGACTTCCAGCAAAAGCTCGGCAACCAGACGGTGCGCCGGCTGATCGATCGAAGGCGGAAAACCGGTCAGGGCGCGGGGGCATCAGTCCAGCGCTACGCGGACTGCACTCCGGCGCGGTTGTCGGGGTTGGACTGCCCCCCACGACAGAAAGGCGAGCGAGAAACGGCTGGCGGTGGGCAGATGGTGTTTCTCCCTCAACTCAGCATGGGCACGGGTGAAAAGGGCGTCCTCATCGCCAATTTCGATATCGAGGGCGCCGGAATCAAGCCAAATCTCAAGGAGACCATCTACTGGAAGCAGTTCCTCCGAATCGCCGGCCAGAACAAGAGCAAATGGCGGATCGAGGGATTCTCGGATTGCCAGGGGAAAGAGAGCCGCAACGGATCGCTCCGGGAACGACGAGCCAAGGCCGTGCTCGGGCTCTTGCCGGCAGGACTCAAGGGGAGCATCACGGAGACCGGCGGGGCCTCCCCGGGAGAGTGCATCACAGATAACACCACCGCAGCCGACCGGACCTTGAACCGAAGCGTCGCAATATTCCTGGTCGAGTCGACCCACAGCTTCAAGGGCGACGACATCGAGGGCAAGGTCGAAACCAAAGAGCCGGGCACGAGCGGCTGCACCGATGATCAACGGAAGCGCCTGGCCGTCGCCTATCCATTGGCCAAACGGCTGGGCGAGAACGCAATGTCCGCCATTTCGCGGATGACCCGAGGATCGCCCGAGGAGACCCTGCTCAAAAAGTTCTTCGGAGCCAAGGCGTACGACGAGCGGTGGCATATCAAGCAGAAGTACGCGGCGGCGGTGAAGACGATCAAGATCGGCCCGACCTACAGGTGCGTCAAAACCGGCACCGGCCCGTGCAAAGACGGAACGGTCGGATACGTGGGCGCTCACGCCATCATCACCGGCAACCCCACGATCGTGTGCGAAAACGCCTTCGCCGACGACAACATCGAGCTGGCGGACACGATTCTGCATGAGGCAAGCCACCTGGGGGCGTGGACAAACGATCACCAGTACTGCTACCGTTCGACCGGTTGTAACCTCGATACAACCGACGAGGCCGTGCCGGGCATCGGCGTGTCCGATCGGGGGGCGCTCAACAACGCCGATTCGTACGGACGGTTCGCGAGCGAGCTGTTCCGCCTCTGAGAAACAGGCTGGCGATGGACGCCACGGGGGCCCGGCCGTCGATGTTGCGGGGCACGGTTGTCACCCTGCCGCAGAACGAACTGGATCTCCGCGAGAACGAGGATTTCCATCCCATCGACCGGCGCGACTTTCCGGACGGTTTCATACACTTCCAGGCGTAACTCGAAATCGATCCGCTAGGCGCGCCGAGTCTGGACGATCAGGTCAGGCTGGTCGCTCCGATCCTGGAATACTGTTGGGGAAGGGGCGGCCAGCCGTGGCGGCCTGCGATTACGAAGCTCGCTTGCCCAAGGGTGGCGGCGATCGGAGCCGTGAGATACCCTGGCCGGCCTGATGGTCCGGCCGGTACCGCGTTCACGACGGCTTCCCGCCCAATGTCCGGCAAAATCTGTAACACGCCGAACCGGGAAGGGATGGACGCCGCAGCTCGCCGGTCATTTCCCGCGTCGTTAGACCGCGCTGGAGACCGCGAGACTCGAGACTCCAGCGTTGGGGCTCAGCGTCGAACCTCATGGCGTGGCCGAGCGGGCTGCCCGCTGCAATTCGTCGATGTGGCTTTGGATGTTGGCGTCATGCTCCGCGAGGGCAGCCGCATATTGTTGCTGGTCTGCCGGAAGCTTCTTGATGCCCTGGAAGTCCATCGCCTTCCAGCGACCCTGCGCGTCGACCATCCCCTGGACCTCGCCAAAGTAGTAGTACCCCTCGTTCAACAGTCGCCGTGAATACTCGACCACATCCTGGATCGTCTGCTGGGTCATCTTGGAGGCGTAGAATTTCGCTTCGGCTCCGGCTGCCTTGTGTCCTGGCGTGCCCGGCCGCTCCATGCTCTCGTTGAATGGAAAGCCGCCTGCGATCTTCTCCATTGCAAACGCAAGCTTGCCCGGCCCGACGTCCACTTGCCCATAGAATCTCGCCGCCTGACCAGTGCGCCCCGCGGCCTCGGCGCCCTCCATGTCTCGGGCAAAAACGTCCTTCTTGCCGGCGGGATACACCTTGATCGCCACCGGGTGGGGCACCCCCGCGATGGTCCCCTCGAAGACACCGAAACCGGGGTGCGAGCCGAGCGACCCGGCATTGCCGCTGGTAGCCAGCTTCTTGGTCCAATCGATCGCGACCGTTCCCGGGGTAACGACCGCCGCTTTAGTCGTCGTCGGTTTACCACCGCCGCCCGACACGTCCGGCGGCGTTGGAGTGGCTTTGCTGAATCCTTCGGGCTGGCTGGTGCTGAAGAATCCTCCGTCCCGCACGAAACCAGACCAGGCCCAGACCTCGCCCGACCATAGCGTCTGCCCGCCGGAAACGAATTCCAGCCTCGCCTTGTAGAAGAAGTAGCTCGAGCTCTCGCCCATCTGGACCGCGTCGTGGACGATCACGCTCAAGCCGGGTTCCGATCCAGTCGAGTTGCCGATCTTCCCTTCGCCCTGATGGGTGTACGGCGTGTGAACCTCGTGCCACCGGAGGCCGTGGTCGGCGAGGAACTTGATGTCCTCGACCGACGGCAGCACATGGGTTTTGTCGAACAGCTCGTGCCCGTCGATCAGCTCCTTCGGCGTGACCCCGGGCTTGGTCATCTCGCGCCCCTTGAACAAGGGGTGCGAATGAGACAGCGGCTCGACGCCGCGGGCCATCAGCTGGCCCCAATCGACGTCGCCGGTCCCGCCCTGGATGATGGCGTACTTGCCATCCTTGGTCTTGCCCAGTCCCCACTCGCGCCCGACCGGGTTGTAGTTGTCCGGTACCCTCACGTCGATGGCGGACAGCGCGCTCGCGTCGCCGTCGGCCAGGCGACGCATGAGGGCCCGTCCTTGGGCTTCGGTCTGCACCGGGCGGCCGATCGTCTCGTTGAAGCCCTTGCCGCCTAACGGCAACGGCGGGGGTCGCTTCCCGGTGTAGGCCTGCCCGCCGGTCTTGGTTTCGGTGACTACTTGACCCTTGTCGCCGCCCGGAGCCGGCGTCGCGGTTTCGTGCGGTCCGGTGGCCTTGTCCTCGGTCGGCGGCCGGCGGGAGGCCGTTCTCTCGACCCCTTCGCTGTAGCGGGCCTGCCACCGTTGTTTGAACGAGTCGCCGTAGCGCTGGTCGATGGTGATCGCCCCGGTCGAGAGGAAGTCGGCCAACAGCTCGGCCTTACGGGTCTGCTTCGCTTGAGCGCTGAGCGTGGGGTCGCCGTCGACCGCGAAATAGGCCGCCGCGATCAATTCCATCTGCCCGATGTTCGCGACGATCCCCATCCGGTTGAGCAGCTGGCTCGCGGCGCTACCGGCCTGGCTCATCCCGCCGGCAGCACCGATCGCGCCCGCCACAATGCCCACGACCTGAACCCAGGTCTCCGGATCGCTGAAGATTGCATTCCACGACTTACCTGCCGCCCGGAGCTTCTTGATCTTGTCGATCAGGGCATCGACCTGCTGCAGGGTCTGGACACCTCCGATCGCCACGCCGACCCCGCCCAGCTGTCCCAGGCCGCCGGCCATCATGAGGGTCGCCGGGACCTTGCCCGTGATCCGGGCAAAGCGGAATGGGTCGAGCCCAAAAAGTCCCTTCTCTTTGGCCAGGTCGATCCCCATGCCGCCGGCCATCGCATCGGCGACCTGGTCCTGACGCTTCGCCAGCCACGGCGTGATGGCGGGAGCGTCCCCTTTGCCGCCCGCCATTCGGTAACCCAGCCACATCCCGGTGTCGAACAGCCCGGTGAGCCCCTGCCCGAGGGCGCTGACGATGCCCCAGACGCCGAGCGCCTCGCGTTTGCCGACGTAGGACCAGACGCTCTCCATCTTCGGCGTAATCCGGCCGACGTGGCCCTCGCGCGACGACCGCAACACCAGGTTGGTTAACTCCTGAACCCGCGAGCCCTCCATCTCTTCCCAAAGCCCGTCGTAGACCGTGGTGTCCTGACCGGTCCAGGCGGTTCCCAACGACCGGTACTCGTACACCGTTTGCCTGCAGAGGGAGAGGAAGAGATCGAAGACCGGCGTCTTGCTGGGCTGACCACTGGTGTCCTTCAGCCCCGCGGTAACGGCCGAGTTCGGATCGGCATCCGCGTCGGCCCACTTGCGCACGATCGCGAGCATCTCGCGCTCGTCGGCCGCCGAGACGATGTTGTTCTGGAGGATGCGGCGGATTTTCCAGATGTCCTCCCGCATCTTCATCTTTTCGTCGCTGACCGCCACCCTCGCCGCGATGTCCGTCATCTGACCGAGGACTTGGCTCTGCGCTTGGAGCAGAGTCTGCTGATACCGGAGAGCCAGCCCCTGCGACGCCCGCATCAGGGTCTCCCAGCGAATCAGTCCGCCCTCGTTCCCCAGCTCAGCCTCGAAGACCGGTGACTTGATATGCACCGGCCACATCGCCTGCTCGAAATCCTCGACACTGCGGACATTGCTCGTCAGCCAAACCCGGCAAGGTTGCGAGACCAGGCGATTGTACAAATCGGCATGGAACGCAATCACGGAGGCGTGCTTGACCCCGGGATCGAGGACATCGGGCGCAAGCAACAGCTCGGTGGGAACTTCCAGGTTGAACCTCTCGGCGATGACCTGCCCCTGGCGGCCCGCCCGGCCCTGAAGAGCGCGGTACCGGTCCACGTCGGCACTGCTTCCCCCGATCTGTTCGCCAGGGCCCAGAACCAGGCGGGGCTTGATCGCCTCGATCTGTTTCTGGGTCTCGTTCCAGGGAGCGTAGGCGTCGAACATCGCCTGCCACTGCCCGACCTGCTGCGGGGTTAGAACGCGCGCCAGTTGCGGGTACTTGGTCGGGAGTGCGTCGGCCAGCTTGCGGCCTTTGGTCGGTTCCGGCGCCCTTTGCGCTCGAGTCCCGGGCGCCGGATCTCGCTGGACGGTCGCGCGCCGAATGATCGACTGGGCCCGCTGGTTGCCGTGGTGTCGTTGCATACCGGAGATCAGCGCGACCCGAGCGGAGGAATCGGCGGAGGCGAGGGCGCGCGCCTCGATACCCGAGGCCGCGGCATTGAACCTGAGCGCCACCCCCTCGGCGATCTGTTGGTCCCCAATCTCGGCGGCGAGGTCAGTGGTCCGTTGCGGGCCATCCTGGGTCCGGGCCCGGTCTCCGGCCCGCCGAGCGCGGACCCGGCGGCGAGAGAGCCGCACCGTGCGCTCAGCCATTGCGGCTCCAGGCCGGCTTGACCTCCGGCGCCCGGGTCAGGAGCAGGTCGATGACGTTGGCGATCGACGGACGCGCCTCCGGATCGGCATTCAACCCCCGGCGGATCACCTGGCTCCGGAGCAATTGATCGGCGCCGGGCGGGGGCGGGGCCCGATGTCCCTCGAGGATGGCGACCGCCTGTTCGCTGGGGGATTTGCCGGCGAACGGGTGTCGGTTGGTCAGCCAATACACCAGCGTGGCGCAGAGCGAAAACACATCGCCCGCGGGCGTGACCAGGTGGCGGCGTTCGGGCCGCAATTGCTCCGGCGCGTCGTACATATCCGAGTACGCGGGAGCGATCCCGAAGCCGGGCCGCGGCAACATCCGCCAGAACCGCTCGGCCCGCGGGGCGATGCCGGAGAGCGCCGGTTCTTCGCGCGCGGTGCTGATATAGACATGCTCCGGCCGAATACCTCCGACGGCAAGCCCGGCCCCGTGGGCCGCGGCCAGCGAGTAGGCCACCCCGAGCGCGAGACTGATGGCCTCGTTGGGGCCCAATTCGACCGGCCAACGGTGGGAGGGCACGCCCGAGGGGCAGGCTTCGACCAGGCCAATCAGCGTGGGGAGCGGAACCTGGGCCGCGCCGGGAGCTCGCTCCGGGGGAACGACTGGCGGGTCGACGGAGGCGAGGCCGTGCAGCGGTACCACGCCAGGTACCACCAGCGCGAGCGCGGTCAGCGTCCTAACCCGGAACGCGGCGGAGGCGTCGAGATCGAGCGCGGTCGAGATCAGGCAATACGGCGGCCCGGGAGGGTATGAGGTGTCCCCCGTCCGGCTCGCCGCCAGATAGACGCCCTGCTCCGGGCTGCCGGCGAGCCACTCGACCAAAACCAAATGGCCGCCGCCCATAGTTGCGCCCAGGGGAAACGATCGGTGCATGGGCTCCGCAGGTTGGTACGCAGGTGCGGTCAGGGACCTGCGCGGCGACGGGCAGCTTGCCCTTGATCGAGTTACCCGTCAAAGGGACTGCGCATCGATCTGAATGTCAACTCAAGACTGGTCTCGCGCGGGCCCAGGATCGGCCCAGACACGTTTCGTGAGAGCCTCTGTCAGGATCTCGACGATCGCCGCCTTGATCGAGGAGGCGATGGGCTCGCTTGCCCTGGTACCGGTCGGCGGCGCACATCGAGTCGCTCGCTCCTGGTCAGCCTGCCACGACTGCCATAAAACCTCGGGCATCGCGACCGCGTCATCTCCGTGTCGGATCGATTGATCGACTTCTTGGTGAGCGGGCGAACTAACGAGATCGGCGTCCGGATGAGCCTGGCCGACGCTAGCCGGGTGCAGGGGATGATCCTCCGGGAAGGGGGCGCAGCCTCCGGTGTCAATGCAGCCGATGCCGCCCGTTGCCGTAGCGTGCGGCCTAGCCCGTCCTCGCAGGGCGCCGCCTTCGTGGCCGCTGAACTGCAACGTTAGGCCGCCCGGCAAACGGCGTAACCAACCGACCAGCCCTGGCCTCCTAGAACTCCTTGTCCTCCATGCTCACGAAGGTCGAAGCCTTGATCACGACCATCGGGTTCCTGCGAACCTCGTCGAGAATCGTGTCGATGAAGGCCTTCGACGTTGCCCCTTCAGCCTTTTCGATCCAGAAGCTCTTCAACTCAACGCCCTTCTCCGAGATCAGCGCCCCGCTCATCCCGACCTGGACCCCTTGCTCGGGACCGGAGCCAATGGTGATGAGCACCTTGCCCTCAACAATATCGGCCTTGATCACCCGAGCCTTGATGTCCACCGCCTTCTTGCTCGGCTTCGGTTTCGGTTTGCGCTTCTTGACCCACGGCGCATCGGTCGGGGCGGGCCGCTCTTTCGGCGTGCGCTGGATGAGCCGCGCGACGGCGGCATTCCCGACCTGCCGCTGGAGGTCGAGGATCTGGTGGCGCGGCTCCTCACCCACAGCGTGGGTGCGCGCACGTCGGCGGGCCCGGGTGGCGCGCCGAAGGATCCTCTTGCGCTCAGTCACGTCGATCTTCATGGCCGAGATCAGTCCAAGACGGTGAAAACGGCGGTCACCAACCGGTACGGTATGAACCTAGTGCGCCCGCCGCCAGCGGTCCACTCGCGGGCCATCTTCGACGCCGCACGGATGTCGGTACGCTCTCCGTTCGGAGAGCGCTAGTCACCGAGCCGCGCCAGGTCCTCTTCACGGGAATCATCCGGTCCGGCGTCACGGTAACCAACACCGCTACCAAGACAACGTTTTCGAGATCGCCGCCAGGAGCCTGGTTCCGCTCTCTCCGAGTTCTTGGAGCTCACGGACGAGTCGCTTCTGATCGCCCTCCGGCAACCCCTTGATTTGCTGCACGATCATCCAGGCCTGGACGCCGAGCGCCTGAAGACGTTCCGCCGCCACCTTCAACGCGCGGTCGCCGGTGACACCGGTCGAGCCTGCCACAGCGGGTGCGACGACAATGATCTTGACGACGACGTCCAGCAGAACACCGAGACCCTTCTTGATCGCTGCGAACGCTTTGTTGAAGAACCCCTTCACCGCGTCGGCCGCGTAGGAGGCCTTGGCCACCTTTGTCTGGCGCATAATCACCAGCCGAATTATCACCTTCAACCAGGCACCCAGGTCGGGGTGCGCCAACGGGTTGAACAGCGACGCCGTTCCCTTGTCCAGGACTGCGTCCAAGAGTTGGGGGAGCACGCCGGGCAACAGCTTGTCGATGTTCTGATAGGCTACCATCAGGGCCCTGTACTCCCCCTCGAGCTCCTCGTGGTTCTTTTGGATCTGGAACGCGGCATTGATCACGTCGGTTGCCATGAGCCCGTAACGAACTGGAGGGAACACGGCCCCGGCGATGCCGAGAACCCACTTCGTCAGGGTAACTGCTCCCTGGGACTTCTTGCCAGCCTCGACGAGGACACCAAAGACCTGTTCCTGGTCGAACCCTTGCGTCGATTGCTTGTAGAGCCGCTTGTCTCCCAGGTGCTGAAAGATCACCTCGTCGCTCCGGACCCGCAGCAGGAAGATCGGCTCGCCCCTGATGTTGGACAGCGTCTGGCCGCCCCGAATGATGGCACCGAACGAGGGGAGTTTGTTCTCGCTCGTCGGTGCGAAGGTCTCGAGGATGAACTTGGCTGCGTCGTCGACCTCGATCTCGTGGGGCCGGAGGTGTTCGTTAAGGTAATGTTTCCGTTCTTCCTCGTGCTGCTTCTTGAGCTGGAGGTTGAGCGTGGTCCGAGTCGCCGTCGCCAGTTCGAGAATCGTCGTGGCCCACTTGCTCCACGGCACGCGAGGGAAGTCCCCGAGAGCCGGCCCTCGCTCCGCCCAGTGGAGTTCAAGGTTCCCGGCGAACGTATCCCGCCACCACCCGGCCGCCGGATGCCGCTTCGCTGTTTCGATCATGCCCTGGGTGTACTTCTGGAGCAGCATACGGATCTGCCCGATGCTGATCTTGGATCGAGCCAGGCCCGCTTCGGTGAAATGGGGAGCCATCTGATCGAACGCATCGTAGGCCAGGTCGAGGGCAAACTTCAGAAACTCCGCCTGGCCGACCTTCTGGCGCCAGGCATCCCTCATGTAGTTCCGCGGCAGGTTGAGATCCTGAGCGAACTGGGACAGCACCTTGGCGTCGATGATCACTTCGTGGGTGCTGCCCTCTCCCCGCCTCTCCATCTTCGCGGGCACGTGCTTGACCCCGTGGCCGACCCACTTCCCATAGACCGTCCTGATTTGGGTAGCCTTCGCACCTCCGTAGTAGATCACGTTGAAGGCCGCGAGGACGGCTCCCTCTGTCAGCGCTCGGCTCGTGTACCGGGCGGTCCACGAGTGGGACCGAGGCAGGCTCACATGGATGTTGGTGCCGACAAGATTCACCTTGTAGAGGCTGTGGCGCGACTCGAGGAACGGATCGACCTCGTCGCTTGGCTTCCCCCCAGCCACCTCGGCCTTCAGCTTTTCAGCGGTGTTCTTGATGTCCACCGCCCCCTTGCGCTGAACCCACCGTTGCACGGCTTGATTGCCGACCGTGCCCTGGGCCTGAAGGAAGGGGTGAACGGAGCTGGCTGAGGGACCTGTCTGGAGAGCCGACCTGTGCGGCGCCGGTAGAGACTGCCGCTGACGGCGACGACGTTTGCGCATCAGGATGCCCATTGGCGTCTCCTCGAGGCCATTCCCGCTTTCAAGCGACTGCAACGGCTCCGGCGCGGTCGCCCCTGTCACCCGATCCGATTGAGAAGTGGATCGCCCGCGAAAAAAACACGAAGGTTGGCGAACGCCAGCATTCCCACCGCTACCTCTCGGGCGGTCGTGATATGGACGGCCCCTTCCCGGAGCAGCCCGATCCGCCGCGCGGCGATCTTCCCCGCGGTCTCGGCCGCCAGCGGGCAATGGATGCTCGCGATATCCGCCTCGGAGGTAGTGCAGCTCGAGCGTCGACGGCCGCGCGCGGTGGCCGCCACCAGGGAAGCGACGTGATCGAGGAAACGTTGAGCTGGACTTTCTCGTCGGCGCTCGAGGAGACACGATCGGGCCGGAGCGCGGAAACGCTGGCGTCGCCGCCGAGCTTCGCGGTGATCCCGCCACTCGCGAGGCCGTTCTCGAGAAGATCCCTGAGAAGGGCACTCACCGACGCGAGTGCAAAGCCGCTCCTCATCGGGAGACGGTAACACTTGGTTCACCTTCCAACAAATCGGGAGCGGGAGGGTGGGCTTCCGCCCATCCCCACAACGCTACTCGCCAGGCTCGAGGTCGCGCAACTCCTCGGCGGCCTTGGCGTACCCCATCTGGGCCGCCTTCCGGAACCACTCGATGGCCTGGGGGTACGACTTCTCGACGCCTTTCCCGTCCTTGTACAGCTTGCCGAGGAGGTAAGCCGCCTCGGCGTTGCCCTTGGTCGCCGATTCCCGATAGAGGTTTGCCGCCTCCGCCTGGTTCCGCTCCACCCCACTCCCGCGTTCGAACAGCCGCCCGAGGCGCATCAGCGCCTGGGTGTTCCCGCCAGCGCCCGACTTTCGATACCACTCGGCGGCCTCGCGCTCGTTCTTACCGATCCCTTTGCCGGATTCGAGCGCGACCCCGTATTCCAGCTGACCGCCCGCCGATCCGCCCTCGGCCGCCAGCCGGAAGAAATGAACCGATTGTTTGTCATCGCGCTTGACACCTTCGCCGGCCCGATACATGTACCCCATCCGGACCTGCGATTCCCGGTCCCCGCCCGCCGCCGCTCGGGTATACCACGCCGCGGCCTGGGTTCGATCGCGGGGGAATCCGTGGCCCTCGTCGAAGAGCCGGGCGTAGTTCCGCTGGGCGACGGGGTTACCGGCGTTCGCCTCCTTGGCGCAGAGATCGGCCGCCAAGGCCCAGTCGTTCTTCCCGACGGCCGCGACACAAGACGCCGGGGCCGCGGTCGGTGTTGGCGGCGGCGGCGGCGGATTGACCGCCACGTCGCGCGCCGTGGCCACCAGCTTGGGCCGCCAGCGAATCGTTTCCCCAGGAACGACCGTTAGGCGAGCGCTCACCGGCTCGAAGCCGTCCGCCGCCAGCGCCACCGTGTGCGACCCCGCCGCGACGAGAAAACTGAGACCCCGGACCCGCCGGCCGTCGACGGTGATCCGGGCTCCGGCCGGTAGCTGAATCCCGACTTGAATGGTGCCGGGCTGAGCCGCCGGCTCCGCGGGGGCCGGGCTCGGGGCAGCCGGCGGAGGATCCGGGTCGGGCGGCGGGGGGGGATTGTCGACCACCGCCGGCGGGAGGACCGCGACCGGTGCCGGCTCTCGGAAGGCGAAATAGCCGATCAGCGCCACCAGGGCCACCCCAACCGCCGCCGCCACCAGCCTGATGGGAGGGGTCTTCGGCCGCGCGGCCGGCGCTGGCGCCGGCGGGGTCACCACCGGCGGAGGGGCGGCCGCCGGTGTCGGGCTGGAGAAAATCGACTCGACTTGGGTGGCGCCCAATTCGGCCGCCATCGGCTGGAACACCTGGGTTTCCCCGAGGCTGTAAACCGCCTGACCTGGTGCCGCGGCCGCGTCCCGTTGCAATCGCAGCGCAACCAGCTTGCCGCGCTTCAGATCCCTCGCGAAGAACACCGCGCCCTTGCTGTCCCGCCGATCCATCTTACCGAGGATCTCATAGACCCCCGCCGTGGCCTGCTTCACCGCGTCGACCAGCTGGATCGTCTCGCTCGCCGAGGGGCTCACCCCGGCCCCGCTGAGGTCGGCGCCACAGCGAGTACAAAACCGACCCCAATCGGCCAAGATCGCCTTGCACTGGGGGCACTGGTTTTCGAGGCCGGGCATGGTCTCGTCGAGGGTCCGCACCACCTCCAGCCCAAACTCGCGGTCGGCCTTGCTGCGGGAAAGCTTCATCGCCACCAGGTGCCCGCCGGCGAGTTCCCGAGCCAAGTAGACGACGTTACCGCTCTTCGATCGGCCCATTTCGCCGAGGATGTCGAAGGTGCCGGCCACCGCCGCCCGGACCTGAGCGTACAGTTGATCGAGCGGGTCGCCTCCGCCCGGCCCTACATTGATGAGCGTGGGAACGTTGGTCACGGGATCCGGCCTCGGTTCGAGCGGTTGAGGTCTCAGCTAAGCTTGTGACAAATCGGGACAGACAGCAAGGGTCCAATCGCGGCTCGACCACCCCGGCCTTGACAGCCCCGGCCAAAGCGCGACTATACCCCTTGGCGAGTCACTGAATCTCGGTTGCTCCCGCGTCCACAATCCTTCCGAGCGACCCCCATGTCCCGTCGCGTTCGGCCCTGGTTAGTCGTCGCCATGCTCGCGACGGCCTGCGGAATCGACTTGGACCTGTCGGTGCCGCCCACGATCGCGCTGTCGCGCCGAGCCGTGGTCCTCTCGGTCCCAATCGGGGCGCCGCCCGGTGTCGAGTCGATCAAGATCGTCAACGGCACCGACGGCACCCTCCAGGGACTCAGCGCCACGATCGAGTATCCCGCTGGCGCCCCGAACCAGTGGTTGACCGCCACGCTCGAGGGATCGAGCGCCACCCGGGAGCAGGCCGCCACGTTGACCCTCCGGGCAACCGCCGGAACCCTGCCACTCGGCTCGGTCGTCGCCACGGTGAAAGTGGCCGCTCAAGACGCCGGCAACGGCCCGCTCGCGATTCGAGTGGAAATGGTGGTGCGGCCGCGACCGCCAGCCAAGCTTCGAGTCCGGACCCAGCCAGACGGCCAGCTGGTGAACGGCGGCGTCCTGACCCCCGCTCCCGTGGTCGAGCTCCTCAACGCCATCGACGAGCCCGCCCAAGAGGCGGGTGTCGTCGTCACGGCCGCCATCGTTGGAGGAGGCGCTCTCGGCGGAGCGACCTCCAAGGCAACCGACCAACTTGGTCGGGTCACCTTTAGTGATCTCACGATCACCGGGCTCGTCGGAGCCAAGACCCTCAGCTTCTCGGTGCCGGGTCTCCCTCCGGCGTCATCGAACACCGTTACCGTGGCGCCGGGAGCCCCCCGGCGGGTCGAAGCCGCCTCGGCGGTGGCCCAAACGGCCGATGCCGGCACCATCGTGGCCGAGGCGCCGAGAGTGCGGGTGGTCGATCAGTCCGGCAACGGGATCACCGGATTCGACGTTGCCTTCGTGGCTAGCACCGGGAGCGTCATCGTTCCCGCTGGCACGATTGCGACGAGCGCGGCCGGGTTCGCCGCCCTGACGTCCTGGACGCTTCGACCCCTGGCCGGCGCCAATACGGTCACGGCCTCGGCGACCGGACTCGAGGGCAGCCCGGTGGTCTTCTCGGCGACGGGCCGGATCGGCCCGGCGGCGCTGTTGGTCAAGCAATCGGGCGACAACCTGATCGGGATCATCAATACGACCCTCGGCACGCCCCACGTGGTGGCGGTCACCGACGCCGCCGGCAACGGCATCAGCGGGGTGACGGTGACCTGGTCGGCGGCCGGCGGCGGAACCGTGGCGCCGACGACGACCGTGACCGACGGCAACGGCGTCGCGGCCGCGACCAGGACCTTGGGGCCCGCGACCGGCCCGGTCACCACCACCGCCTCCGCCACGATCGCTGGATCGCTCCGAACCCAGGTCTTCAGCGTAACGGCCGCCAACGCCGGACCGGCCCAGATCGTCAAGGTCGGCGGCGATGCCCAGAGCGCCCAAGCGGGGGCGACCCTGCCGCTGCCGCTCCAGGTCCGGGTCCTCGACGCGGTGGCGGCCCCGCTGGCCAACGTGACCGTGACGTTCACGACGCCTAACGGCGGCGCCTTCTTGCCCAGCGCCACGGCCGTCACCGACGGAACCGGACTCGCCTCCGCCAGCTGGCGACTGGGTAACCAAACCGGCGGCCAAACGGCCCAAGCGGCGGTGGGCGGACCGCCGCCGGCCGGGTTCACCGCCACCGCCTTGGCCGGCCCAGTGAGCGCCGCCCAGTCGACCATCGCCGCCACGCCGACCACGATCGGCGCCGGTGGAACCTCCAGCATCGTCGTCACCGCCCGCGATGCCTTGGGCAACCCGGTGAGCGGCGCCCCGGTCGTGCTCCAGGTCTTTACTGGCGCGCCCGGGGTAACCCAACCGCCGGGCCCCACCGGTGGTACCGGACAGGCCACCGGGACCTACAGCTCGACGGTGGCCGGGACCGCGGTCATTCGAGCGGTCGTCGACGGGGTCACGTTGACCCAGACCGCAACCGTCACCGTCCAGCCCGGCGGGCCCGCCCTGATTGCGGCCGTCTCGAGCACCACCCTCTCCGCCCGCTTCGGGCAGCCGGTCTCGCCGGTCCCGAGCGTTCGGGTGACCGACCAGTTCGGGAACAACGTGCCGAACGTGTCGATCCTGTTCTCGGTGCCCTCCGGCGGCGGGGTGAGTACGCCCTCGCCCGCGTCGGTATCCACCAACTCGAGCGGCATCGCCACGTTGGGATCGTGGACCATCACCGCGTTCGCGGGCAACATCGGGAATACTGCCGTTACGCCGGTGAACCTTCTTCGGGCGACCCTGACCGGTGTGCCCGGGAGCCCCGTGACCTTCACGGCGACCGTCGCAATCCACTACACCGCCGATCTCCAGTCCTACTGGGACGCTACTCCGAACGGCATCTCCGGCGGCAACGGCTGCATCGGCTGCCACGGCGGCGCCCAGGTGCCGCTGTTGACCAGCCCGTCGCACAACGATCTGGTGAATCCGCCCACAAACACCTACGTCACCCCGGGCAACTCGAATCCCGCCGTCAACTTCCTCCTCCGGAAACTCAACGGCACCGTCGGGCACACGGGGGGCACCCGTGCCAGCCATGTCCTGACCATCATCGCGACCTGGATCCAGCAGGGCGCCCTCAATCTGCCCTAACACCGGAAAGTCCCAATGCGTCGACTCGCAGCAATTGTCGCTCTTACGCTCGTCGCTGGCCCGCTATCGGCCCAGAGTCTCAAGGACAAGCTCGTCGACCTGTTCCGGTTCGGGAGCGCGGGGTGCACCGACCCCGTCTGCCTCGCGGTCACCACCGGTCACGGCGATCACTACAATCCGGCGGTCCGCGAAGGAAGCAATAACCTGATCGGCTTCTTGACCAACGCGATCGGGGTGAGCATCTCGAACATTCCGCTGAGCGCCGCGTCTGGCGGGGCGATCTGGGGGCGCTCGTCGCAGGGGCTCCCGATCCGGACCCAAACGTCCTCGGGGCCGATCTTCGCCGAGCGGGCCCAAACCCTCGGGAAAGGACGGGCCCTCTTCGCGACCACCTTCACGCGGCTCGACTACCGAATGCTCCGGGGAGTGCCCCTCGACGGGTTGGTGCTCACCTTCCCGCACCAAGACGTCAATAACGACGGCCTCGGAACCCCCAGCTTCGAAAGCGACGTGATCGAGGTCCAGACTCGGCTCAACGTGAACGTCAGCGCGATGACCCCCGTGCTCAGCTACGGGGTAACCGATCGGATCGACCTCAGCGTCGCGGTTCCTCTCATTCACACTTCCATCGGGGGCAGCGCCGAGGCGCAGGTCATCCCGTTCTCCAACCCGACCCCCCACAGCTTCGGCGACGGGACCACCCCGCTCCTGCGGGCCACCTCGGCCGTCTCGGGCACCGCCACCGGGATCGGGGATGTGGCCGTCCGCCTCAAGGCCCAAGCGGTTCGCAATTCCCGAGGCGCCTTCGCGCTCCTCGCCGATGTCCGGCTTCCGACCGGCAAGGATGAAGACTTTCTCGGCGCCGGCGGCACCAGCTATAGCGTGCTGGGCGTCGGCTCGCTGCGTCGAGGGAACTTCTCGCCTCACGTCAACGCCGGATATATCCGGCGGGGCGGTGAATTCCAGAACGACGCCCTGCTAGCCACGATCGGATTCGATCACTTGATGGGACGGGGAGCGACGCTCGCCGTCGAGGTGATCACTTCGTGGCAGCTCGGCGATTCCAGGCTGGCGCCTCCGCCCACCGTCGCCGTCGACGCGTCCGTCGGCTCGGCCAGCTCGGTCCGGATCGTGCGGCAGACCAACCTCCCGGATCGCCGCGACAACGTGGCCCTCGGGTCGATCGGCGCCAAGCTCCAGATCGGCCCGGGCGCCAACCTCGTGACCAACGCGCTGGTGCCGTTGAATCGCGGTGGGTTGCAGCCTAACGTCGCCTGGTCGGTCGGGGTGGAGTACAGCTTCTAGGCGAACCCGGGAGAGCGGGCGGGTTGGCTGGAGCTCCCGGTCAGGCCGGCTGCCCGCCGGCTACAAGCCTCGTTCCGTGAGCGACACGATCCGCCAGGTCCCTCCCTCGTTCTTGAGCACCGCCTCGCAGCGGATCCGGTAAGTGAGCGGGGCCGATCCGGTCGGTTCGATCAGCAGCGACAACTCGAAGGTTGCGTCGGCTCGGTCCCCCGATTCCTCGATCGAGCGGACCGCGGCCGAAGCGCTCACCCGCTTCACTTCGCGGGCAAACCGATCCCGCCAATCGCTTTCTTGCTGGGGCGTCAATCCCGGGTAGATGGCTCGAAGCTGGCCCAGGTTCCGCCCGTTGATGGCCTCGACGTAACCCGCGACCGCCTGACGAATCTCGGCCTCGTGACGCAAACGCGGCGGCGGCGGGACTGGCGCCGGCGGAGGCGGGGGCGGCGGGGGCGGCGGGGGCGGCGGCGGCGGATTGGGGCCTGGCGCCGGTGGGGCCGGATCCGGGACGACCTGACCGTCCTGACGCCGGCCTCGAGCAACCTCTCCGATCAACGTTCTCACCTCGAGATTGCGGGGGTCGAGTGCGAGTGCCCTCGCCAGGACATCGCCGGCACGGTTCCACTCCCGGATCCGGATGGCGCCCCGCGCCGTGCTCACCAACTGGTTGATCTCAGCAACCCGAGCCGCGGCGTCCGCTCCCGACGGCGGCGGAGGCGGGGGCGGAGCCGGGTCGGGGGGCGGGAGAACCACCGAACCGGGGTTGGTCGGCGCCGGCGGAATCGACGCGACCACTGGTGCTTTCGGCTTCCAAACGAAGATGTAATAGCCGCCAAACGACACCAAAACCAGACCGCCGAACCCTCCCGCAATCACCCAGCGACGAAACCGGGTCCCGTAGTAGCCGGTCCACTTCCCGCGGGTGTGGGCGCCGCTGCGCGATACTTTCGGGGTGAGGTGGCGGCCGCTGAGCCGCGACTCCTTCCGAGCCACGCCCCGGAGGAACTCCCGGATCGGGTCGTCGTCTGCCAGCGTTTCGCCCCCGATGGCGCCAGTTGCCTCGGCGAGGCTACCGAAACGATCCTCGGCCTTCTTCGCCAACATCTTCATGACCGCCCCCTCGATTTCCGGCGGGCAGTCCGTCCGGAACTCCCGGATCGATCGAGGCTTCTCGGTCATGATGGCCACGCCCAGCGACATGGCGTTCGGTCGCTGGAACGGCGGTTGCCCGGTCAGCAGCTCGTAGGCGACATTGCCGAGCGAATATTGGTCGGAGGCCGGCGTCACCTTTTGGCTGCCGGAGCACTGTTCCGGACTCATGTAGAGCGGAGTGCCCATCGGACCGACGGTGAGCGCGGTCGCCTGCAGATCGCCCACCTTCGCGATCCCGAAATCCGTCACCTTGGCGTTGCCGTCCTGATCGAGCATGATGTTGGCCGGCTTGACGTCGCGGTGGATGACGCCTTTGCCGTGGGCGTAGCCAAGCGCCGCCCCGGCCTGGAAGAGAATCGCCTGTACGGCCGCGACCGGCAGGGTGCCGTTACCGCGAATCACCTCGTCGAGCGGCCGGCCGGAGATGTACTGCATCACGAAGAAATGGAGCCGCTCCGCCTCTTCGACCGCGTAGACCGGAACGATGTTCGGATGGTCGAGCCGGGCCATGGTCTGAGCTTCCCGCATGAACCGCTCGACCATCCCTTCGTCCAACAAGAAGCTTGGCCGCATCACCTTGATGGCGACCTGCCGTTTGAGCTTGACCTCCATGGCCAGATAGACCGCCGCCATCCCGCCGCGACCCAACTCCCGGACCACCTCGTAGCTCCCCGCCGTGGCCCGTTGGAGCTGTTCCTGGACCTCTCGCCAGGCCGCCTCGGTCTTCGATTCCATTCGGGCGTACTTCGACGGATTGAGCCCCTCCCGCAATCCCCCGCAGCCGGCGCAGAACCGTTCCTCCGGCCCCAGCATTCGGTGGCACTTGACGCAAGCGGTCTCCTGATCGGCGTACTGGGTCGCGGCCCGGGCCTCCGTCCTCCCCGGAGGAGGCTGACCGGAAGGGTTGCTCGGCGGCGCGGACCCGACGCTCGACATCTCGGCCACGCTGAGTCCGCACCCAACGCAAAAGAGATCGTCGGGATAGACCGGCTCACCGCAGGTCGAGCAGCTGGTTCGGGTCGAGGATTTCGTTGAAATAGCGCGCTCGCCGATCGGGGTTGCCTAACGTTGACGGGCATCGCCGCAGCGGCCCCGCCCACCCCAATAACCCGGATTCGAGGAATCCGGCTTCCTACCCGCACTATAGCAGCCTCGACCGAGAAGATCGACTCTGCCGGCCCGGCAAGACAAATTACCGACATGATCGGCCTTGGTGCCAACGATCCCTCACATCCGCCCCCGCCGGGGCCAGCCAATCGGACCACCTTTTTCGCCGAGCAAGCGCGGAATCGACGTCAGGCGCGCCGCTTCGCCGCGGTGGCCACCATCACCGTCGGCCTGACCGGCATCCCCCTCTCCATCCTGGTCACCCCGGCCCTGTACCTGGTGACGCTCACGGCCGCGCACCTGACCCAGTTGGTGACGCCGCTGCCGCCGACGTTTTGGGCCGGGGTGGCCCGGATCGGCAACCTCCTCCCCACCGTCGGCCGGGAGATCATCGACGCGGTCGACCGGCGATCCCTCGCCGGGATCGACTGGTCCGCGACCGCTGGGTTGGTCGGAGCGTTGGTGGTGCCGGGCATCCTGGTGATGCTGCTCCTCTGGGCCTGGGTGCGACTGGCCCTTGCCCAAGCCGGCACCAGCGGCGTCGTTCTCCGAGTCGGCGCCCGAGTCCCCGACGAGACGTCCCTCGAGGAAAGGCAACTCGTCAACTTGATCGAGGAGATGGCGATCGCCAGCGGCCTCAAGCCCCCTCGGGTCATGCTCCTCGATGTCGACGCCGTCAACGCGGCGGCAGTCGGCGTCGGACGCGATCAGGCCACCCTGGTCGTGACCCGGGGCCTCCTCCAGCACCTCGATCGCAAGGAGACTCAGGGGATCATCGCCCATCTGATCGGGTCGGTGGGAAACGGCGATCTTCGGATCCTCAACTTGCTGCTCTCGGTGTTCCACACCTTCGGCCTCCTCGGCGTTCTCCTCCACGGGTTCGGCTCCCGCGGAGCCCGGCGCACCCTTTGGCGCACATTTCGAACCATCCTCCGTCGGGGCGACGGCGCCGAGGCCGAGCGGCTGGCCGAGCTGTTGGCGACCAACACCGGATCCGACGAGGCGGGGGGCAAGGACGGGTGCCTCTCTCTGATGATCGCCCCCTTCGTGGTCGCCGGCGGGGCGGTGCAGCTCCTCGTGTCGCTCGGCGCCTCGTTCCTCTTCGGGCCACCTTTGACCGCGATGTGGCGAGCCCGCCGGTCGCTGGCCGATTCCACCGCCGTTCAACTCACCCGCGACCCCAACACCATCGCCCACGCCCTCCAGCGATTGGCGACGGCACCGGTCGAGTTCGCCGGCGGGGCCGCCAGCAGGATTCTATTCGTGCACTGGCCATCGTACGTCGGCGGCTCGGGCGATTTGAGTCAGGCGGGAAGGCTCCACCCGAACCTGGGGAGCCGGATCAAGCGACTGGAAGCCAGCGGAGCGACTCTCCGTCGCGGCCCGGACCGGCCCAGCGAAAGGACGCCGCTCTGGCGGCGTGCCCTGGGAGGTCTCCTCGGACTGATCGGCTCGCTCCTCTGGGGAGCCGTGGTCGCGCTGATGGTGGGGGTCGGAGCCTTCGTATCGGTGCTGGCTTTCGGAATGCTGGGAGCGGCCATCTTCGTGATCCACGCCTTCTTCACCAATCTGCCGGCGATGATCGAATTCGTCCGCACCGACCTTCCGGCCATCGCGATCGGCCTCTGGAACGCCGTCCGGCAGCTGATCGCCGCGGCGACGGCGGGCTGAATCGGCTGGCAGTCGAACGGGGAGCGGGTATACTAGAGGCGCGAGGATCGGAACCATTGAGGCGCCGCTCCGGCCGCCTCGGCTCAGGGCCCGGGGTCGGCCGGGGCGTCCTCGGGCCGGTGGTCGTGATACCCGGCGCGATCGAGGCAGTTGAGGTTGACGAAGTCGGCGTCGATGAAGGTCGCGCCGCCCGACCGGGTCCGAATCTCGGTATCACTCCGGAGCTCGACGTCGCCAGCGCTGCTGAGGCGAACGCCCTCCCGCGCGTTGACCGTGAACTCTCGGCAGTTGACGGCGACTCGGTCGGCGGCTTCGATCTCCAGCCTAACGCCGCGCAGGCTCAGGATCGGCCCCTCCTCGGTGACCCGAATGGACAGCTCCATCGCGCCCCCGGCCGAACGCAGAAGGATCTCTTCGCCCTCCCCGGTGGCGCGCACCTGAATGGTCGTCCCGGATGGCAGGGCGACCACCTGAACCGAGCCACCGGGATTCTCCCCGTTTGAGGCGGCCATGAAGATCCTCTTTCTCGAGATCGACACTGAACGCTCCTGGGCGGTCGCCTCGCTGGGACCCGCCTTTCTCGCGTCCTACCTCCGGAAGTTTGGTCTCGAGGTGGCCTTTGCGCGAGTCCCCCTCGCCTGGGATCGCGGCGAGGTGATCGATCGGGCCGCGGCCCATCGGCCCCAGCTCATCGGCCTCTCCCTCACCACCCGACAATGGCTCCGCGCCCGCGACCTCGTCGGTCCGCTCCGAGCGGCCATTGGGGCGCCAGTCGTCGCCGGCGGGCTGCACCCCACCTTTTCCCCGGAAGTCGTCCTCGACGCCGGATTCGACTACGTCTGCCGCGGCGAAGGCGAGCTGGCGCTGCTCGATCTGGTCGGCGCCATCGAGTCGGGGGCCCGCCCGGAGGAGGTGCGGATCGCCAACATCCAGGGACGAGGAGGCCCCGTCCCAAACCTTCGCGCTCCGGTCGACCCGCTCGACGACCTCCCGTTCATGGCGCGCGACTTTCTCGACGAACGCCACGGCGTCGTCCACATGACCACCCAGCGCGGCTGCCCGTTCAAGTGCACCTACTGCGCCGCCCGGATGTACAACGAGCTCTACCGAGACACCGGCGATTACGGCCGCCGACGCTCGCATGACAACGTCCTCCGCGAGCTCTTCGCGATCCGCGAATCGGGACCGCTCAACTACGTCATCTTCCTCGACGACACCTTTACGATCCACCATCCCTGGGTGCACGAATTCTGCAAGGTCTACGGCGAATCCCTCCGAGTCCCCTTTTCCCTCCATGCCCGAGTCGAGACGGTGAGCGAGAAACTCCTCCACCGGCTCGCGGCCGCCGGGTGCCGCCACATCACCTACGGCGTCGAGAGCGGGAGCGAGCGGATCCGCCGCGAGGTGATGCGCCGCCCAGTCGCCAACCAACGCTTCGTCGACGTGTTCCGGTGGACTCGGGAAGCCGGCATCCTGGCCACCGCCAACTACATGATGGGCCTCCCAACCGAAACGCCCGCCGAGATGGCCGAGACCCTGGCGCTCCACGAGCGGATCCGACCGGACGACTTCGGCTATTTCGTGTTCTATCCCTACCCAGGGACCCATCTCCACCGCTTTTGCCGGGAAAACGGTTACCTCCCAGCGGACGTCCTCGATCGACCGGCGACCCACCGGGAGTCGGTTCTCGACCTCCCGACCCTCACGCCCGCGGACATCCGCGCTTGTTACGACGAGTGGACGCGGCGCCGCGCGGCGGATACCCTTCAGCGCTCGGGCGATCTCTCGAACGCCGCGCGGCGCGACCTCGTCGAGCAGGTCGAACAGTGCGCCGCCTCGGGTTGACCCTTTGAACGAGGTGTTCCGGTGCCCCCAGCCGCGAGGGTAAACGACAACATTCTCCAGGACGCGCCGCATTGCCACGCGCCGATCCACCCGCCGGCCCCGACCCCGACGCCGGTGCCCCATCCGGCGCTGCCGCTGGCCATCATGCCGCCGGGCTCGCCCACCGTGAAATTCGATAAAATGGCCGCGGCCCGGGTCTCCGACATGTCGAAGATCTGCATGCTTCCTTCGTGCGTTCCCGCCGGCCCCGGCATCATCACCAAGGGATCGGGCACGGTGTTCATCGACAAGTTGCCCGCGGCCCGCGTCGGCGATCTGACCCAACACGCCTCCTGCGTGGCGCCGATCCCCTCGCCGGTCGGCAAGATCATCCCGCCGGGCAGCCCGACCGTCATGATCGGCGGCTGATTCTTGAAGCCAGGGCATTTCGAGTCGCTCCGGCCCATTTGCCCTCCCTGTCAAGTCGAGCACGGGGAAGAGCATTGCCTCGTCCTCACCGTGACCGCCAAGCGGGAGGGCGAGGACATCATCGAAGGCGTTCTCCAATGTCCGTCGCCCCGCTGCCAGCGGGAGTTCCCGATTCTCGACGGCATCCCCCTGCTGGTCCCCGACGTCCGTGGCTATCTCGCCTCGCAGTTGCAGCAGCTCACCCTGCGCGACGATCTCTCGCCGGTCATCGAGGGGTTTCTGGGCGAGGGCAGCGGCCCCGGATCGCCGCTCGACGTCGCCCGCGCCCACCTGAGCAGCTACGCCTTCGACCATTACGGCGAATGGGACCCGGCTGTCGGCGCCGGCGATCCGCGCGAGGCCCCCGTCAGCTCGGTGAGTCAGACATTGGCGCTCGGATTGGCGTTGGCCGAGAGTAGTGGAGCGCCGCTGGGCGAGGGGCCGCTGCTCGACATTGGCTGCGCGGCGGGACGGGCGACATTCGACCTGGCCCGTCTCGGAAACGATCTGGTGGTCGGCGTCGACCTCGGCTTTCATTTCCTGCGACTGGCGTCTCGGGTCCTCCGGCGAGGAGTGGTGCGATATCCTCGCCGCCAAGGGGGGGTGCTCTACGACTGGCGAGAATTCCCGGTGCCGACCCCGGCCGCCGGCCAGGTCGATTTTTGGGCGTGCGACGCGGTCCACCTGCCGTTCCGCGCCGGCACCATCGGCGGCGCGGTGGCGCTCAATCTCCTCGACTGCGTCTACGCTCCGCTCGACCTCCTCCGCTCGGTGACCCGCGTTCTCCGCCCCGGGGCCACCCTGGTGCTGGCCACCCCGTACGATTGGACCCCCGCGGCCACGACCATCGAGGCGTGGATCGGCGGCCACTCGCCTCGGTCTCCCACCGGGGGCGCCAGCAAGGCGGTGCTCCGGGCCCTCCTCACCCCCGGGGCCCACCCTGCCTCGGTGGCGGGGCTCGAATGGATGGCCGATCAGGACCGAGTTCCCTGGACCGTCCGGCTCCATGACCGAAGCTCGGTCGTCTATCAACTCCACTTGGTCGTGGCGGCCCGCCGGGAGACGCCTAACGGAGGGTGACTCCCACGCCGTCGGCCACCAGCGGCGGCACCGAGGCGGCACCGATCCATCGCGCGCCAACGCCCACCGCCACCAACCTGCCCGGACCCAACAGCTCGAACACGTTGCCCGACAACACCACGTCCTCGACCCGCCCGACGATCTCGCCCTTGGCGAGTAGATAGGTCCACGGAGCGGCCATCCGAAACACCCCCGTCTCCGGATTGGGCGCCGGACCGATCCGCAGGTCGCGCACCAGGAGGCCGTCTTCCGCGGCCACGGCCAGCTCGGTGTCGCTCGCAGTGCCCTGCTCCATTAGCACGTTAGAAAAACCGATCCGAGGCGGCGTCGGCCCCCGTCGCCATCCGTGACCCGTCGGGGGCAGCAAGTGGCGCGATCCCGTCGCGACGTCGAGCACCCCCGCCGTCGCCCGACCCCGATCGATCAAGGTCAGCCGGCGGGCCGGAACCCCATCGTCGTCGATCGGCCGGCTTCCCGGTCGGCCCGGCAGGAGGGGATCGTCGACCACCGAGACGCGCTCGTCGAGCGCCGGCCACCGGGTCCGACCGGCCAGCCACGTCTCTCCCGTCAGCTGCGAGAGCAGCGGACCGAGAATGGCTCGCACCGATCTCGGGGCGAACCACACTCGAATCCGTCGGGGCAACGACCCCGCCGCGACCGGGGCCGGCGCCAGGACGTCCTCGAACTCCCGAACCAATGCGTCGATTTCGGCGTCGCCCATCGGCGCCACTTGCGACTGGTGGGCCCGGAAGGACAGCCGGCCATCGGGCGTCGACACCGTCGCGCCGAGCCCCAGGAGGGTCGTCGGATACTCGGCCGTAACGCCGCGGGTGTTGCCGATCGCCACCACCCCGACTGACCGCTCCGCAAACGCCTCCACCAGCCAGCCCCGCCGCCGAAGTCGGGCCTCGAGATCCCTGGCCTGCCCGACCAGGTCGCGCGGGCCGAGAGCCCCGGTGGCCGGCGACCGGGTCACGACCGGGGAAAGCGGCGAGGGAGCCGGGAGGTACAGCGACCCGGTCGCGCCGACCTCGGCCGAGCGGAGCGCGCCCGCCACCACCTCCGCAGCGAAGGCCCCTTCGCCGCCAGCCCACCCGACCCGACCCCGATCGACCACCCGGACCTGCACCTGGTGGCTCTCGGCAGCCGCGACCGTGGCGCCGTCGGCGTCGCAACTGACCGAGATCGTGTCGTCGGCGGTGGCGACCGCGTCCGCCGCCGAGACCCGGCCGCTCAGGTCGCTCAGCAACCGCCCGATCATGTGTAGAGGGAACCGACCTCGAGATCGAGGAACCGGGTGTGGGGCGCCCCGGTGGTGATCGGCCGGAGGGGGCCGGTTTCGTGAAGGCTGGCGGCGCTTTGGTCCCAGACGAAATCGCCGCCAACCCGATCGAGCCGCCCGAAGAACGCGTAGAGATCGGCCGAGATCGCCGGGCACTTCACCGGCTCGGCGAGGGCGCCGTGGCGAATCATCCAGGCGACGGCCGGGGTGATGGTGAGCTGGCGCCCGTCGACCGCCAGGCCCAGCAAGTCGGCCACGTAGACGCCTAACGATACCTCGGCGAGCAGCTCCGCGGCGTCGCCGCGACCCTTGACCAAGTAGGGATTGGTGGGGCGGGCGGCCGGAATCGACCGAAGCGCCGGCGCCAGGGCGTGACCGGTCGGCGCGACACCCTCTCGGCCGGCGGTTTCTCGGGTGTGGAGATGGCTCACCACCACCCCGTTCTGAACCACCATCGTGTGGGTGGCGGGAGTGCCCTCGTCATCGAGCGCGAGGCTGCCCCGGAGTCCGGCGGCGGTAGGATCGTCGCCCACCGAGAGGATTTCCGGTCCGATCCGGGTGCCGAGGGGGAGCAGGTCGCGCTCGAGCCCGCGGGAGGGGTATCGGCAGAGATTGACCAGTGCCTGGAGCACGACCCCGCCGCTGACCCGCGGGTCGAAGACGAACGGATACCGCCCGGGCGGCACCAGCCCCGCGTCGAGGCGGCCCACCGCCCGCTCGGCGACCCGTCGAAACAGGGCGCCCCCCGACGCGGCGGCGCTCCAGCCGCCCGGGGTGGCCACCGATTCGAGGGCCCGTTCGGTCGCCCCGCCCGCGCTCGCCATGGCCACCGCGGCGAGGGTCGATTCCGCCCGGCGATCGTGGCGCCAGACACCCTCGCTGGTGGCCAGCCAGCTTTCGACCACCATGTCGCCGTAACTGGTGCGGGAATCGACGATCCGGCGATCGGTGCTGGCAAGCTCCGCGGTGAGACTCTCGAGCAGCTCCCGCTTGTGCGCCAGCGGCACCAGCCGCGGATCGCCGTCGATTTCGCCGGGCTCGTCGATTTGACGAATCGGGATCGGGGCGAGAACGATGGGGCGTTCGGGCTGGGTCTCGTGAGAAAGTTCCACGGCGCGCCGAACCGCCGCCTCCGCGCGCTCCGGATCCGCGAAGGCGACCGCCCCCCATCCTCGCCCCGGGGCAAGGCAGCGCGCGACTCCGCCGAATGCGTGGTACTCGGTGGCTACCTCGATCCGCTGCCGCCGCAACACCACCGCCGTCGACCACCGGCGGCGAAGCGAGACCTCGACGTATCCGGTCGCGGCCTCGACGGCGCGCGCCAGCGTCTCACGCATCGCCGGCGAGGCCGGGAACCCAATCGGGGCGCCGGATCAGGACGCCGTCCCGAACGACTTCGCGGTCCCAGGGCAGAATGATGGCTTTGTCGGTCTCGAACGAATGGAAATTGGGAACGAACGACCCGGTCCGAAACGAGACCGCGGTTTGGACCTCCCGAGGCTTCATCGCCTTGATCTCGTTGAGCGCCAACTTGAGGGTGTGACCGGTATTGCAGGTCTCGTCCACCACCAGGATCCGGCGGCCCCGGAGCGACGCCGGGGGCCCGCTCACCAGGATCGGCATCGCGTCCGACGATTGGCGAGTCACCGCCATCGAAGCAAAGTCGCGCTCCAGCGTCGCGGCGATCACCGCCGCCGGGATCACTCCGGCCTTGGCGATCCCGATGATGATCTCGGGATCGTATTCTCGAGCCACCTTCAGCGCCAAAGCCCGACACAGCTCGCCGAACAGCGGCCAATCGATCTCCAGGATCCCCCGAGTGCTGTCGAGCAGGCGGCGCGGCATCGATCTAGTTCCCTTCTCCGTGGGTCTTTCGCGGCGAGCGACGGGCCGGTCGGCGCGTCGGTACCTAACATAGGCGCCCGCCGGACGGTCCGAAAGTCGGCCGGCAACACCGGCGATCGGCCAAGAATCGCAACGACTTGTATTGCACCGGCTAAACGAATTTGTTAGGTTGTAGCGACGGCGCATCGCCCTAACGAGCACCGACCCGGAGACCGCCTCGATCCCATGAGCTTCTGGCGCCAGCTGACCGACCGGTTGCGTTCCACCCCCCGTGAGCCCCAGCGCCTCGATTATCTCAACGAAGCGTTGGCCCTGGAACGGCAGGGCGATTACACCGCCGCCATCACGTCCTATCGCCTCGGCCTTCGGGACCACCCCAACGATCCCCGCATTCTCCAGAACATGGCGATTGCGTTTACCAAGACCGGGCAGCCGACCGAGGCGATCCGCCACTACCGCAAAGCCCTCGACCTGGACGGGAGTCTCTCGGGGGCCCATTATGGTCTCGCGTTCCTGCTCCTCAAGCAGGGTGACGCCGAGAAGGCCGGCGAGCACCTCCGAGCCTTCCTCGCTCGACCACCCAAGGGACCGGACGCGGAACGGTGGATACGGCACGCCGAGAGCACGCTGCGACAGTTGAACGAGGCGCAGGAGCCGCAGCCCGCCGCCATCGGCTCCTTTTGAGACGGTGGCAGGCCGCGGCCGGTCTCGCTCTCCTGGCCGGCTGTAGCGGGATCAGCGAGAATCAGGACGGCGTCGCTACGGTCGAGATCCGCCTGCCCACCAATTTCTACCTCGAAAAGAACCACCCGGTCCTGATCCGAGCCGTGGCCCGCAACGCCAGCGGCGACAGCGTCGGCGCCGAGTTCCGATGGCGCTCCCCCGATACCACGATCGCCGTCGACAGCGCTCGCGGCCTGGTCACCGCCCGAGCCGACAGCGGTACCGCCCGGGTCCAGGCCGCCCTCTTCGGGAGGGACACCGTGGTCTCGATTCTCGACAGCCTCAAGTTCACCCTCACCGCCACCGCCGATACCGGGTTCACCACGACCGCGGATTCGATCACCATCAGGTTCGATACCGTCGCCACCAGCATCGGATTCAAGCTGGAGGGCGGCGCGGCTCGCTTGCCGGTGAGGGGGCGTCCGATCTCGTTCGCAATCGTCGACCCCGCGCCCGCCGATACCCCGGCGGTCGTCTTCGCCTCGGGTCGGGTCCGGGACTCGGCCCTCACGGGAACGACCGGCGTCGCGGCCCTCACGATCCGCGGCCAGCGCGGCCGGCCGATCCCCGACCGCGCGGTGGTCGAGATCAACGCCTACCGAGCATCGGGTGCCAAGGTCCCGGGGTCCGGCCATCGGGTGGTGGTTCGGTTCCTCCATGAAACGCCATGACCGAACGGCCCAGCACTCTCACCGATCTCTACTTCGGCGCGATCGCCGAGTTCGACGGTCGGCCGGCGGCAATGCGGACCCGCCGCCACGGCGAGTGGATCCCGATCACCCATCGCCAGCTCGCCGAGCGGGTCGCGGCCGCGAGCACCGGGCTCCAAGCCCTCGGCATCCGCCCGGGTGATCGAGTCGCGATCCTCTCCGAGAACCGGCTCGAGTGGGCCATCGTCGACTTCGCCTGTCTCGCGGCCCGGGCCGTCGACGTCCCGATCTATCCGACGCTGACGGCGAAGCAAATCGAGTATCTGCTGCGGGACTCGGGGGCCCGCGGCATCTTCGTCTCCACGGCAGCCCAGCTCGCCAAGATCGAATCGATTCGGGAGGGGCTCCCCGCTCTCGAGTGGGTCGCCGGGCTCGATGCCGAACTCCGGTCCGACACGGTCACCAGCCTCGACGCCATCGAGGCGGGCGGGCGCGGATCGGGCGCCGACCTCGACCAATGGCGGCGGGACGCCCTCTCCGTCGCCCCCGCCGACCTCGCCACCATCATCTACACTTCCGGCACCACCGGCGAGCCGAAGGGCGTCATGCTGACCCACGGCAACATCGCCTCCAACGTGCGAGCCGCTCGGTCGGTCCTGCCGGTGACGGACGAAGACAGTTGTCTGTCCCTCCTCCCGCTGTCCCACATCTTCGAGCGGATGACCGGTCACTACAGCATGTTCGCGGCGGGAGTGGTGGTCAACTACGCCCAGAGCATCGAGACCGTGCCGCAGGACTTGATCGAGACCCGCCCCACCGTGGTGGCGGCGGTACCCCGGCTCTACGAAAAGATCTACGCCAAGGCCCTCGAGACCGCCGTCCGCGGATCCCCGCTCACCCGATCGATCTTTCTCTGGGCCAAGCGCACCGGAGAAACCTGGGCCGATCTGCGGATCGCCGGGCGCCCGATCCCCGCCGGCCTCGCCATCCAGAAAGCTCTCGCCGACCTGCTGGTCTTTCGAAAGATCCGCGCTCGGGTCGGGGGCCGGCTCAAGTTTTTCATTTCGGGCGGCGCCCCCTTGTCCGCCGACGTCGCCCGGTACTTCTATGCCGCCGGGCTCCCGATTCTCGAGGGGTACGGCCTCACCGAGACTTCGCCGGTGATTACGGTGAACTCGCTCGACGCCCTCCGACTCGGCACCGTCGGCCGACCCGTCCCCGGGGTCGAGGTCCGGATCGCCGACGACGGCGAAATCCTCACCCGGGGCCCCCACGTCATGCGGGGCTACTACAACAAGCCGACCGACACCGCGCGGGCGATCACCCCGGACGGTTGGTTCCACACCGGCGACATCGGCGAGTTCGACGGCGACGGATTCCTCCGGATCACCGACCGCAAGAAGGACCTGATCGCCACCGCCGGGGGCAAGAAGATCGCCCCGCAACCGATCGAGGGGATGCTCCGGCAGAACCCGTTCATTGCCAATGCGGTCATGCTGGGCGACCGCCGGAAGTTCCCGATCGTGCTCTTGGCGCCGAACTTCGAGCAGCTCGAGCCGTGGGCCCGGACTCAGGGCCTCGCGTGGTCTTCCCGAGCCGAACTGCTGAAACGCCCCGAAGTCGCGGCCCTGCTCGAAGCCGAGGCCAAGAAGCACCTCCGCGATCTGGCGCAATTCGAGGTTCCCAAGCGGTTCCTGCTCATCCCCCGGGAGTTCTCGATCGAGGGGGGCGAGCTGACGCCGAAGCTCTCGGTCAAGCGCCGGGTGGTCGAAGCGAACTTTCGCGACGAAATCGAGGCTCTCTATCGGGAAGCGGAATCGACCCAGCCCGAGGAGGAACCGACACCCGGCAGGTAAGGGCGGTCGGTTTGGCCGGCGGGGGAAGCGCTGACCGGTCACCGGACCCAGCCGGGCGGCCCTCCGATCTGCTTCAAAGCCTTACAGCGCTGAAGGTTCCGCCTCCGGCGACCCCCGGGCCCGGGGTCTGCACGGACGGTCTGGCATCATGCGTCCTCTCCTGTTCGTGCTGGTAGCGTTCCTGCCGGCCGCCGTCTCCGCCCAGACCGATTCGGTCTCTCCCGAAATCCGCCGGGCCGCCGGCCATCCGGACGTCACCCGGTATCTCGACTACTTCCAGGGTCCGGCCCGCGACCGGATGCAGCAATGGCTGGTTCGGGGCGACCAGTATCGGGGTGCCATCCGGAGCCGGCTGGCCCGGGAGGGCCTCCCCAGCGAATTCGAGTTCCTCCCGATGATCGAGAGCGGTTACTCGACCCGGGCCCGGAGCCGAGCCGGCGCGGTCGGGCTGTGGCAATTCATCCCGGAGACGGCTCGGGAGTATGGCCTTCGGGTCGACCGGTCGGTCGATGAACGGCAGGATCCCGCCCTCGCGACCGACGCCGCGATTCGGCACATCGGCGACCTCAGCGAGACGTTCGGCTCGCCCCTCCTGGCGGCGGCGGCCTACAACGGCGGGGCCGGCCGAGTGCGGCGGGGGCTCGACCAATTGGCGCGGCTCACCGGGGCGACCACGTTCGACGGCGACGATTTCTTCGAGCTGTCGAGTCGCGGATTGCTGGCCCGAGAAACCCGGGAGTACGTTCCCCAGTTGGTGGCCGCGTCGATCATCGGTCGGGACCCGAAACGATTCGGCTTTGCGGTGGCGCCGGACTCGCTCCGCGACCGAGTGCCGGAGCTGCCCCGTCTCTCGGCCGCCCAGCTCCGCCCCTTCGCCGTCCGGCGTTCGCCGTTAGGCGAGCTCATCCGGGTCCGGCGCGGCGAGACGCTCGCCGACCTGGCCGCTCGCCACGGCGTCACCATCGAGTCGCTCCGGCGGATCAACGCGCTCCCGGCGGACCAGCGGCTCCGCCCGGGCCAGGCGCTTCGAGTTCCCGCCACCTAACGGGCGGCCGACGTCGCGGTCCGCGCCACCCAGACGCCGGCCGCTTCCCCCAGAATCTCGAGCCCCGGCCGAGCCAATCGGGCGCCTTCGACCACCACTCGGTTGCCCGGCAGCACCGCATCGATGGCCGCCTCCGTCCAGCGGGGGTCGCCACCGTGGTCTCCCGCGACGACCACCCCCCGCATGCTCCGGGACTTGAGGGGCGACCGGCCGGCTTGGAGCACGCTCGCCGTCTCGGAGTCCACGACCCCGGCGGGCGGGTTGATGAGGACCATCCGCACCCCCGCCATGAGGCCGGCCAGCTCGGCCGCCACCCCACCCACGGCCCCGAACAGCGCCAGGTAGCCGCCTGGTCCCTCGAGGGCCAGGAAGGCGGCGATCGCGGCGGCGGAGAGCGCCGTGGCGCCGGGTGGCGGCGGCTCGCCGCCGAAGTCGATCGTCCCCTCGGTCACCGCCACCACTTTGCCGCAGATCGGGCACCCGAGACTTCCGGACGCGACCCGGCGGCCGGCCATCCGATCAGGCAGAAGTACCAGAAAGGATTCGGCGTGGTCCGCGGTGCAGCGGAGGTGGTCGGTGAGTTCGATGAACAATCGATCGCCGGCTAGCGCCCCAGCACGCTGGTGCCGTGCGCCAGCCGCAGAAATTCCTCCCGGGTCCGGGAGTCGTCCCGGAAACAGCCCCGGAGCGCGCTCGTGACCGTGGTCGAGTTCTGCTTTTCGACTCCTCGCATCATCATGCAGAGGTGAGCCGCCTCGATCACCACGCCGACGCCATCCGGCTCGAGCACGTCCATCAGGGCGTCGGCGACCTGGTCGGTGAGCCGTTCCTGGACCTGGAGCCGCCGGGCGAAGACCTCGACGATCCGGGGGATCTTCGAGAGGCCGATGATCCGGCCGTTCGGCAGATACGCCACGTGGGCTTTGCCGAAGAACGGCAACAGGTGATGCTCGCAGAGCGAGTAGACCTCGATGTCGCGCACCAGGATCATGTTGGCATGCGACTCCGCAAAGACCCCGTCGCCGACCACGTCGGCCACCGAAAGGTCGTACCCCCGCGTGAGCCACCGGAGCGACTTTTCGACCCGTTCCGGGGTTCGGGCGAGCCCGATCCGACCGGGATCTTCGCCGATGGCCTCGAGGATCGCCAACACCGGCTCCCGAAGACTACCCACCTCGATACTCGACATAGTTTCGCGGCGTCTCCCACAGCCTGATACAGGTGAGCCGGCCCGCGGGCAGGCGCGGCGCCAGTTGGTCCCAGCAAAAGATCGCGATGTTTTCCGCCGAGGGGATTCGCTCGGCAAACCAGGGCACGTCGAGATTCAAGTTCTTGTGATCGAGCTCGCCGACGATCGTCTCGTCGGCGAGCTGTTTCAGGACGTCGACGTCCACCACGTAGCCGGTGTCCGGGCTGACCGGCCCCTCCACCAGGATCTCGAGCTCGTAGTTGTGCCCGTGATAGTTGGGGTTGTTGCACGGCCCGAACGTCGCGCGGTTCCACTCCGCGGTTCGAGCCGCGTTATGGAGCCGGTGAGCGGCGTTGAAGTGCACTCTCCGCGCGACGACGCAAATGCTCATGCCTCGGAATCCCCCAACAAAAAGGAGGAGCGCCGACCCGACTCTCGTCGGTCGGCGCCCCAAGTCGGTTGGCAACCAGGAGGTTTATTGAAGCCCGAAGTGGAATGTTCGGCGCCCTCACCGCTGCGTCGGCCTTCCCCCGAGGGGCATGGCTTCGGCAATAGTATGTGGGCCCAGCATCGGACCTGTTGGCTCAATAACGGTGTTCCCAGTTACCAACCGACCCGTCTATAATATGGAGAGTTCGACCGACCGTCAACGGAAAACGGAGCCGTCCATGCCGTGGAGTCTGATTGGCGCGATCGTTGCACTCGCGCTCTGGTTCGTCTTGACGTTCGTGGTGACGCCGGCCCTCGGCATCGTCCACATCCTGCTCGCGGCCGGGGTGGTCCTCTTGATTCGCTGGTGGGCCCTGCGTTACGCCAGGTAGGGCCTAGATTTCCCAGTTCGAGAAGACCACCCCGCCCGACACCGGCTGCTCTTCGTGGCCCGCGAGCACCATTCGCAGGTCGGTCCACTGGACTCGAAACCCCATCGCGATCAACTCGCCATAGGCCGAACGAAACGCGGTCTGACACCGAAGGGCGACCCGAGCCATCCCTCGGGACGACGCCTCGCGAAGGACGGACCCGATCACTTGCCGAAAGGCCGCCTGGTCCGCGGCCACGATCTTGAGCACCCGAAGCTCGCTGGCGACCCGGCCCGCGGAGAGGGGGATCTGGTGCCAGAGCCCGAACCCGCGCCACCGCTCGCCGGCTCGGGCCACCGCGACGTCGCCTAACGACTCCTCGATCGTGAGCGCCAGCTCCCGCCGGAAGTCGAGGCCCGGCACCAGCTGGCCGGTGAGCCGATGGGCCTCCTCCAACCAGGCGGCCGGCGGCCCCAACGCGGAGGCCCGCTCGCCGGGCGCCGACTCGGGCACAGTGTCCTTGGCGAGCGAGACCGTCAAATAGCCCGGCCGGAAGCCGAGCCGGCTGTAGAACCCGATGTTGTCGATGGTCCGGGGCATCGTCTCGAGCCCGATCGTCCGGCATCCTCGCCCTTTGAGATAACTGATTCCCGCCATCACCACCGCACGGCCGATCCCGCGGCCCTGGCAATCGGGTCGCACCGCCAGCGGCCCCATCCAACCCTCGGCCCCGTTGTCGTGGACCAGGTTGAAGGCGGCCACGCCGGCGTCGTCCCGCCACACCATCGCCCCCGCGCCGGCCGCCCGGATCGCATACTGCCAGATCGTCGGATTCAGCTCCGGCACCCGGACCGCCGTCATTCCGTCGCGGTGGTACCGTTCGGTAAAGGCGCCCGAGAACACTCGATTGACGCCGTCGATGTCGGCGACGGTCATTTCCAACGGCCCCCGGATCCCCTCGCCGGCCCGTTCTCCGAGGCCCACCCCGCCGCCGCTAGGCCGCGGCATGGGGCAACTCGATGGACGGGGCGCGTTCCTCCCGCGCCGAGGCGACGCCCCGTTCGACGTCGTAGTCGATCCGGATCACTCGGTCGAAACCGTCGCGCACCGATTCGATGTGGGTAATCAGAATCACTTGCGGGAACCGATCGGCGAGATTGCGGAGCAAGTCCATGACCGCATTGCGCCGCTCCTCGTCGAGCGACCCGAACACCTCGTCCAGCACCAACAGCGAGAGGGGTTGCCCCGCCCGATCCGCGATCATCTGACTGATGGCCAGGCGGAGCGCCAGGTTGGCGACATCCTCCTCGCCGCCGGAGACGACCGTTTTCGGTTCGCCGGCGTCGACGATCGCCGGGAGGTAGTCCTCGGTGATCTCGAGGTCGTCGTAGCGGCCATTGGTCAGATCGCGGAGGAGCATCGAGGCCCCATCGGAGAGGTCGGGTCGGAGCGCCGCGTTGAGGTCTTCGCGGAGGTCCGTGAACGCTCGATCGAGCTCCTGATTGAAGATCACCTCGGTCTTGAGCCGCTCGACCTCGAGGGCCCGTTGGTCCCGTTCCTCGCGCCGGCGCGCCACCGCCGAGCGGTGTTCCGCGGCGGCCTTTCGCTCGGCTTCCGATCGGACCAGCGCCATCTGGGCGGTCTGATGGCTTCGCTCGGCCTCCTGGTAGCCGGCTCGGGCGCTCTCGAACGCTTCCGCGGTCCAGCCTAACGTCGCGAGGCGGGCTTTCAGCTCGGTCACCCGCGCCTCCAGCCGCGACAACGCCTGTTCGGCCTCGGCCGCTCTCGGAATCAACGGCGCGGCCCGTTCGGCGACGGCCGACAGCCGGGTCAGCTGGGTCCGGAGCGGCTCGAGGGCCTTGATCCGTTCCCGAACGGCGCGGTGAGCCGCCTCGTCGTACGTCGAGGGCGTCGCAGCCAGCTCGGCTTGGAGCTTGGCCAGCCGACCCCGCCCCGCCTCGATCGCCGTCGTCACGCTCCGCCGTTCCGCCATTCCGGTCTCCAGGCGCACCAGCGTCCCGTGGTCCGCCTCCCGGGCTTTCTCGGCTTCTTCGGCGGCCGCCCGAGCCTTGGCGAGCTCGGCGGGTTCGGCCGCCAGCTGGTCGATCCGCTGCCGGTAGAAGCGGCCTTCCTGGGTGGCATCGATCAGGGAGCTATCGAGGTCCTCGAGTACTTTCTCGTACTCCTTGCCTAACGGTTTTCCGCAGGTGGGGCACACCATCGTCGGGCCCACCGACCGGAGCCGTTCGAGCTGGTCCTTGAGCTCGGCGTGCTGTTTGAGCAGGCTCGCGCGTTTGGTCGCGGCGTCCTGTTTGTCGCGAACCCATTTGGTCTGTTCTTCTTCGACGAGGGCAACCGCTCGGGCAGCGCCTTCGCCGGACGCCTTGGCCGCCGCCCCGGCGGCCGCCACCGCCGCCTCGTCGGGGAGCTGCTGGAGGCGGCGCTCGACTTCCTCCACGGCCGCGGCCACCTCGCGCAGCTGCGCCTCGAGCGCCCGGCGACCGGCAAAGGCCTGGGCCTCTCGATCGAGCCGATCGCGAGTCGCCACCAGACCATCCCACTCGGCGAGCTGGGGGGCCAGCTCGTCGCGCTTGGTGGCCGCAGTGACCGCCTCGGCCAAATCCCGATCGAGCTCCTGGAACGTCCGGCGCGCCTCGACCGCTTGATGCTCGGCGATGTTCAGGTCGGTCTCGAGAGCCTGGACTTCCTCGCGGAGCTTCTCCCACCGCTCCCAGACCGGGCGCCGTTCCGCCGCCAGCCGCTCGGCGGCTCCGACACCGGCGCGGGCCATCGCCAGCAATCGGTCGGCCAGCTCGATCCGCGAGGTCGCGCCCCGCTCCTCCTCCTGAAGCGTCTCCAGGGAGATCAGCCCGGTTTCAGCGGTGACGAGCGACGCTTTGAGCGCGGACCGCTCCTCCCGGAGCTTGATCTGCGCCGTGGCGAGCCGCTCGTACCCCAGCACCTGGCTCAAGAACCGGGCTCGATCGGGCGCCGTCATCGACGCCATGATCGCCAGCTCCTTCTGGCCGGTGAAGTAAGTGTTGAAGAACTCCTTCTGCGTCATCCCGAGCACCCGGGTCACCTTGTCGGTGACCGCGCCGGCGCTGTTGGCGATCGGGGCCGGATCGCCGTCCAGATAGAGGGCCGCGCTCTGGAGCGACCGGATGACCCGGTACCGGTGACCGCCTAACGCGAAGTCGAGCTCGACCTCGACCCGCGAGCGGGGAGGAGCGTTCCGCCGCCGAATCGAGTCACGGGTCCCCCGAACCGCCTGGGTCCCGTACATCGCCCAGGCGATCGCCTCGAGAATGGTGGTCTTTCCGGAGCCGTTGGGGCCGATGATCCCGGTGAGACCCGGCTCGAAGGCGAGGGTCGTGTCGGCGTGCTGCCGAAAGTTCATCAGCCGCAAGCGGTCGATCTGCATCAGACCGGTGCCTCCGGCTCGAAGGTCACCGACTCGAGCAGATCGACGCCCTGCTTGACGAACCGCTCGCGATCGACCCGCTCCGGCAGCGGCCGGCGACTGAGGAAGCTCCGGAGCACGTCGGTGAGGGTCTGGCGGGGGCCGGGGGCCCCGACCCCGATGGTCCGCTCCACCTGGGGACGACGCAGATCCAGGTGGAAATGGAGGGCGGTGGCCTTGGCGGTTCGGATGGCCGCGTGGTTCAACTCGCGGACGACCTGTCGGGAGACGTCGTGCACCACCAACCGGACCAGCTGATCGGCGAGCCCGCCAGGGACGGTGGCGAGTCGTTCTTGGATCAGCCGATCCAGCTCGGCGGCCGTCAGTCCTCGCCCCTCGATCGACTTGAGATCATGGAGGCCGCGCGAGCTGAGGATGAACTGGCGGTCGACAGCACCGGTCTCCAGGTCGACCAGCAACCAACCCTTCCCCTTCACCCCACTCTTCCGCTGCTCGATCAACTCGCCCCACGGATTGGGGGTGACGTAGTCGAGCGCTCCGGCGTACCAGACGCGCGGCTTGAGTTCCCGCATCACGTGATAGTGGCCGAGGGCGACGTAAGTCCAGCCGCCTTTGGCGAGTTCCGCGGAGTCGAGCATCGCTCCGCCCGGCTCGAGCCACCAACGATCGAGCGGGAACGAGTTCGGGTCTTCGCCGTGGACGACCAGGACTTCGTATTTCGCTTTTCGCGGTGCTCGGAAGCTCGGCCGCTCGGAGGCGACCAGCGCCTGATGAGGTATCACCCGGACGAGAAGATCGCGCTCAGGAAAAAGAAGGTCTTCCGCTTGATCCGTTGCCACCGCAAGCCCCAGTTCCGAGAAGAGCTTCAGAATCGAGCCCGTCTCGGAAGCGCGAGGCGTGTCGTGATCGCCTGCGATCAGGATGATTCTGGCGTCAGGCAGGGCGTCGCGAAGTCGCTGGAACTCGCGGACGCAGAAGACGATCGCTTGGTTGGTGGGCCGAACCGCATGGAACAGATCGCCCGCGACCACGACCACGTCAGGCCGGGCGACGATCACGCCGTCGATGGCGCGGCGGAACCCGTTGGCGACGTCCGCCTCCCGCTGGTTGATCCCAGCGGCCGTCTGCCGATGGTACTGGCGGTAGCCGAGGTGAATGTCGGCGAGGTGAGCCAAGCGCATTGGAGGGAATGATAGGTAGGACGGGTAGGACGGGGTAAGACGGGTAGGACGGGGGGGACGGTAGGGGTCGTCCGCGGTTTTCAGCGTCGCGATGCCTGGGCGGGCCGCCACGGTCCGGGTTGCGACTTCGCGGCACAGGCATTTGACGAAGAAGGCGACCACGTAGGCTCGTGTTCGGCGACTTGTCGCTCGGGCGGCCCTGAACGCGTCATACACCCACTCGGCTCCGAACGTGCTCGGTGGGAGCTGTGTCGTCTTGGCGACCCGCCCACTAGCAGGCCGGCCGATGTACGGACCGGGTCAACGGGTCCAGATCACGATTGCGGCGCAGGTGTTGTCGATGAACTCCGCCGGCATCTCCGATGATCCACGATAGACCTCGACCATTTCGATTTGGCTGGGGATGTACCGCTCGAGCAACTCGCCGAGCCCTCGGGACAGGCCCGCTCCAGCCGAGATCGGGTTCCCGGAACTACCCTCAATAATCCGGTCGACGTACTGGCGGTCGCCGTCGACCCAGACTCCGACGTTCGTACACCGGCTGAATTCAACACCAGTGCCAAACGGGCCCGGCTCATGGAAACGCAACCGGATGCCGGCCAAGCCAACCAAGAGATTGGGGGTCCGAAGCGGCTTGCGCTTCTCAATATCAGCTCGACTAATAAAGGCCCCCAGGCCAGTTCGTTTTCGCCTGAAAAAATCGTCGTATCGGGTCGTCCAGCCGTACTCGATCGGCTTGGCGGTCGCGGCTGCAACCGCCAGGTCCGGCAACTCGTAGGCACCCCGATCTAGGGCGATCACGGCAGTTTTCTCCTCACCGGAACCAAGGTCCACGACGAGCAGCTGCATATTGTAGCCGATCCGACGAACGCGAACATAATGCCGGCCAACCGGAACACCGGACAGCGCGAACTCTCCCTTCTCGTTCGTGACGGTATTGAAACCCGTCCCAGGAATGGCGAGCTCGACCCCCTCGATCGGGTTTCCAACGGGACTAACCACGCGGCCGACGATCTTGGCAGTCGTCACGTTTTGCGCCACGAGGTCTACGGGGTCAACGTAAGGGGCGACAAGAGGCAGGCTAGTGGCAAGGCCAAGGAAAATAAGTCGCGGTGAATAAAGAACTGCCATGGTGGGGCCCTCGCAGTGGCCTTTCGAAAGCTAGAGGAATCAGGTACGGCCGTTTTTCAAGAACGGCGGATCGCCAAAGTCCTAGGGCCGGCCCGGCCGGCGTTGGTTGGGTCGGGCCGCCCTCGGAGTCGGGTACTCAGACCCTAATCTGGGCGAACTCGCGGCGGAGGCGCGACGCGTCTGCGACCCTCATCGATCGGCCGAGGACGTTACCGCCGCAGTCGGTACGCCACGATGCACCCGTCGCAAACCAGCGACCAACGGCTCGGTTGGTCACGGGATGAGCCATGACGGCCTTGTGAAGTATGCCAGCGGCGTCGATGGCTGTCAAAGTGGGTTCGCATGGGCTCCCGAGAGTGCAATAGCTGCCCATGTCAACACATGAGACATAGCTGGGATGGAGCTGATCGGATACTCTTACGCATGCGGCAGATATACACCTCCAGCAGTGAGTTGCGCCTGCGGTGCCGGCATATCCGGCAGACAACACGGCCAATACGAAGAACATTCTAAGGTGAGCGCGCATCAGGAACTCCTTCGGATTGTGAAGTGGTCCAACGCCATCGATAGACGACTAGTTCAGTCGCGTCAAGAACTCGGACGGCAACAGCCGAGGCGGACTCAGGGTCCGAAGCGATAAAGGCGATCGCGCCAACCAGCTCGCGCGACCGTATTTCATTTCCAGACTGGTCGAGGATCCTGAGAAGGCGCCGATCACTCGCGAGGTCGACCAACACTTGCAGATATCCCTTCCCAAGGTCGAGCGGCGGCAGGCCGTGCCAGTTCGGCTCGGTTCCGCCCGTAGCTGCAAACGCTGGTTTTTTCCAGACGCTGTTCACAGACACCCGGCCCTGGTCATCGAGGCGGACCCACTGAAACGGAGGACGATGTGTTCCAACCACGACGTTGCCGCCAACTGAACTCAAGTAGAGCCATGACCTCGCAACGCTGTCGAGTAGCGGGAGCGGAAGAGGGAGATCGACCAGCATCTGATCGGATCCCTCTGGAGCGAGCCGTATCAGCTTCAGCGACCACGCGCGTTGGCGAAGCAGGTTCCACCCCCCAGGCGCTGGGGCAGCTCCGACGGTGCTGTCCAGCAACCCGGCTCGGATTGGAACCGTGGTGCACGTGGCCGATTCATCGACGAGGATGGCGGCAGTTCTCGAGGTATCAAGCGCCGAGATGCCTTCGGCCGTTCGACCGGCGCCCAGTAGCTTGAGAGGCCGCCCATCACATCTGAGCTCCGCCTTGCCGCCGCCGTCCCAGAGCATCCACGCCCCGCCCTGCGTCCAATAGAAGGTGCGGTCCGGCAACCTGATTGCCCCTCGGATTTGGACACTCTCGGGAAGGGGAAGCGATAGCGACTCCTCAAGGACGATCTCGGGTGCGCGAGTGGAGGCTGGGCGCGCACAGGCCCCGACTGCGGACAGGCACAGGACAAGCCCTAAGCGCCTTGGTATCGGACCGGCTGGCCCATCGGAACCGCGATTGGCAATACAATCCATCTGAGCCGCACCCTGCCTTCGGCCTTTCAAACCTGCGGGGGGGGGACTCCCCACCCGTAGTCAATGGTCGTTTGCGACGAGATGGTCGCATCATCCGGACGCTCCGGCTGGCGGCGGTGACGGCGTGACACGGGACGGATCGTAGAGGGTGCCGTCGCGTAACATGGCCAGCAGAATTCGGAGGAACCGATCAGCGACACTGCGCAGCGCTCGACCGTGGCTGTGCCCGCGCTGCCGCAGCGCGGCGTACTGGGCTCGGGCG